>Ga0302349_1000044_pt1 | contig 284252 bp, 288 predicted proteins | sample PhyAR1_FD_202176 | JGI IMG/M metagenome (GOLD analysis project Ga0302349, IMG submission 202176) | Leaf surface microbial communities from alfalfa plants in UC Gill Tract Community Farm, Albany, California, United States - DLSL A.R1... | ecosystem: Host-associated > Plants > Phyllosphere >... | reverse complement strand
TTATCAGGACAGTTATTAGTGATATACAGGTTTGAATAATTCGGACTGCAAAAACGCTGATTTGCTGTTGTTTCACTGATATTTCATTCGTTTACCTGCAAGGCGCCATAGCTCTGTACCCTGGTTTGTCCTCGTGAGCTGAGCGGTAAGCCAAATAACAATCTGGTAACGGTGATTAACAGCTGAAAGCAAATCCGGTAAAGCGCAGTCTTAAGCATAAGGCGCTAAGGAGACCGTAAATGGCTGATACAAAGGCAACGCTCACCCTAAATGGTGACACTGCTATTGAACTGGATGTGCTAAAAGGCACGCTCGGTCAGGATGTTATTGATATCCGTACGCTGGGTTCTAAAGGTGTATTCACCTTTGACCCTGGATTTACCTCTACCGCATCTTGCGAATCCAAAATCACCTACATTGACGGTGACGAAGGTATCCTGCTCCATCGCGGCTTCCCCATCGATCAGTTAGCCACCGAATCCAACTATCTGGAAGTGTGCTACATCCTGCTGAACGGCGAAAAACCGACGCAGGCGCAGTACGATGAATTCAAAACCACCGTGACCCGTCACACCATGATCCATGAGCAGATTACCCGTCTGTTCCATGCGTTCCGTCGTGACTCTCACCCGATGGCGGTGATGTGCGGGATTACCGGTGCGCTGGCGGCGTTCTACCACGACTCCCTTGACGTGAATAATCCGCGCCACCGTGATATCGCGGCGTTCCGCCTGCTGTCCAAAATGCCTACCATGGCGGCGATGTGCTACAAATACTCTATCGGCCAGCCGTTTGTGTATCCGCGCAACGACCTCTCCTACGCGGGTAACTTCCTGCGCATGATGTTCTCCACGCCGTGCGAAGAGTACGAAGTGAACCCGGTGCTGGAACGCGCGATGGACCGTATTCTGATCCTGCACGCTGACCACGAACAGAACGCCTCTACCTCTACCGTCCGTACCGCGGGCTCTTCAGGCGCGAACCCGTTCGCCTGTATCGCTGCGGGCATCGCCTCCCTGTGGGGACCGGCGCACGGCGGCGCGAACGAAGCGGCACTGAAAATGCTGGAAGAGATCAGCACCGTTGAGCACATTCCTGAGTTCGTGCGTCGCGCGAAAGACAAGAATGACTCCTTCCGCCTGATGGGCTTCGGTCACCGTGTTTACAAAAACTACGACCCGCGCGCTACCGTCATGCGTGAGACCTGCCACGAAGTGCTGAAAGAGCTGGGTACCAAAGATGATCTGCTGGAAGTGGCGATGGAGCTGGAACACATCGCGCTGAACGACCCGTACTTCATCGAGAAGAAACTCTACCCGAACGTCGATTTCTACTCTGGCATTATTCTGAAAGCGATGGGCATTCCGTCTTCCATGTTCACCGTGATCTTCGCTATGGCCCGTACCGTAGGCTGGATTGCGCACTGGAACGAAATGCACAGCGAAGGCATGAAAATCGCCCGTCCTCGTCAGCTGTATACCGGCTACGAGCAGCGTGATTTTAAGTCTGATATCAAACGCTAAAAGATGTTGGGTGCGGCCTGATGCCCTCACCCCGGCCCTCTCCCACAGGGAGAGGGAGAAAACCTTAAAAACGGTAACCCATGGGTTACCGTTTTACTTTTATTGCTGGCAGTGTGGACACCAGTAAAAAGGTCTGGAAGAGAGCATAATCCTGTCGATAATCCCGCCGCACCGCTCGCACTTTTTCCCCGCCCGATGAAACACTTTAAAGCGGAACAGCGCCCCGTGATGCGTGTTCTCATCCACCACGCCGCGCGTGTTGTACGACAGCCGCGGAATATCCAGCAGCGCGTGGGACAGCGCCTCCAGCTGTTCATCATTCAGCTGAGACGCTTTATGCTGCGCCGCCAGCCCGACTTCCCAGAGGATCTCTACCCGCAGGTAGTTACCCAGCCCGGCCAGAAAGGCCTGGTCGAGGAACAGACCGGAAAACTGTCGGTTACGGAATTTAGGTGATAACAGCCGGGCCTTCACGTCGCTCGCCGTCAGGCGCATATCCAGCACGTCCGGCCCGACCCGCTGTAGAAACGGGTGCGTCAGCAGCTGCTCCGGCGTTAACATTTCGATATCCGACGCGCTGTAGAGCAGGATCGCTTTATCCGCCGTTTGCAGCCTGACGCGCAGCACGCGGGTGGTTTGCGGCTGCTCGTCCGCCTCCACCACCCGCCAGACGCCGTAAAGCTGGTTATGGCTATATAACGTCAGGTTATGGGAAAAGTGCGTGAGCAAGGCCTTGCCGCGCGTTTCAATATGGGTCACCGTCTGCCCCACCAGCTGTGATTCAAACGGTTTTAGCTGAGGAAAAGCAAACCAGACATCCGTCAGCGGTTTGCCCTTTATCGCCGCCTCCAGGCTATCCGCCGCGCGGCGGATCTCCGGACCTTCAGGCATTTTTGTGTCCTTATCGTCATTATTCGGCGCTGACGAGGATACCCTCTTCAGAAAACGCTGCCCGCAAGCGGCGCGCGAACTGGAGCGCATGCTCGCCGTCGCCGTGTAAACACACCGTATCGGCCTGCACGTTTGCCGGTGTTCCATCCACGGCGGTCACCCGCCCGGCGCGCACCATCTCCAGCGTCTGCGCCAGCGCTTTAGCTTCGTCGGTAATCAGCGCCCCGGCCTGCGAGCGCGGTACAAGACTACCATCGGGCTGATAGCCGCGGTCGGCAAACACTTCCTGACGGGTGGTCAGGCCCAGCCGTTCTCCGGCACGAATAAGCTCGCTGCACGCAAGGCCTACCAGAATCAGCTGCGGATTACAGTCCCGCACCGCGCGGGCAATGGCGTCCGCCAGATCCGCATCTTTCGCCGCCTGGTTGTAGAGCATGCCGTGCGGCTTCACGTGGCGCATCACGCCGTTCTGGGCGCGCACCATTGCCTCCAGCGCGCCGATCTGGTAGAGCACCTGCGCGTAGACCGTCTCAGGCGGCAGATCCATCGCCGTGCGGCCAAAGTTTTCCCGGTCGGGGAAGCTCGGATGAGCGCCTATCGCGACGCCGTTTTTAATGGCATTACGTACGCTCTCCAGCATGGTTTGCGCATCACCCGCGTGAAAGCCGCAGGCGATGTTGACCGAGGTGACCAGGGTCATCAGTTCCGCATCAGCGCGGCTTCCCTCCCCCAGATCGGCGTTCAAATCAATCTTTACCATCAAGCCTCCACGCCAGCTGCTCCAGATAACGCTGCTGATCCTGCCGCGCCTTAAGCGCCTCCTCCAGCGAACACTGCACGAAGTGAATCGGCTGGCCGAGGGGAATTTGCGCCAGATGGTAGCGATCCGCTTCAATGATGCAGGCAATGCGCGGATAGCCGCCGGTAGTTTGCGCATCGTTCATTAATACGATGGGCTGACCGTTTCCCGGCACCTGAATAACCCCCGGCAATAAACCGTGGGAGAGCAGTTCCCGGTCCGTCGTGCGGGTCAGCGGCTGCCCCTGAAGGCGGTAGCCCATGCGGTTACTCTGTGGGCTAATCTTCCACGGCGCACGCCAGAAGGACTCTTTAGAAGCCTCGTCAAACTCATGATATTCCGGCCCCGGTAAGGCGCGGATCTGGTTTCCCCACAGCAGCTGTTTTACGCCCTGCGTGGTCGAGAAATGGCGCGCGGAGGGTTTGATTGCCAGCCGATCGCCGTCGCGCAGCAGACGCCCTTCATGCCCGCCGATGCCCGCTTTCTGATCGGTACTGGATGAGCCCAGCACCTCCGGCACGTCAATGCCGCCAGCCACCGCGAGATAGCTACGCACGCCGTGCAGCGGACGTTTGAGCGTCAGGCGCTGCCCGGCTTTCGCCCGCAGCCGCCAGCCGGTCCACACCGCTTTGCCATCCAGCGTCGCCTCACACCCTGCGCCGGTTAAGGCAAACCAGGTTTCCTGACCAAACTCAATTACACACTGACCCAGCGTAATTTCTAGCGCCGCCGTGCTGCCTGCGTTGCCCACAAGCAGGTTGGCAATCTCCAGCGAAGGACGGTCAAGCGCACCGCAGTAGCTCACGCCCGACTGACGCAGACCAAAGCGGCCGGCATCCTGTACGGAGGTGTAAAGCCCGGCGCGAATAAGCGTTAACATACCCCCTCCTTCTGCGGGATAAAGCGAAGGGTATCCCCGGGACGCAGGAGTATTGGCGTCTCCAGCCCGGGTTCAAATAACGGTGTAGCGGTATGCCCAATAAGCTGCCAGCCGCCAGGCGATGTCAGCGGATAAACGCCGGTCTGCTCGCCGCCGATAGCCACCGTACCCGCCGGCACGCTCACGCGCGGCTCGGCACGGCGTGGCGTATGCAGCCGGGGAGATAATCCGCCCAGATACGGGAATCCGGGCTGAAACCCCAGGAACCAGACCACGTAGTCAATCGAGCTGTGCAGCTCAACAACCTGCTTTTCTGTTAATCCGCAGTGATCTGCCACCACGCCAAGATCCGGCCCACCCGTACCGCCATAAACAACCGGGATCTGAATGGCGCGCGACTCCGGTTCCAGCGCCTCGCTCTCTTCCCACCAGCGCTGCAAACGTTCAATGGCATCCAGCGCCAGGGTATGCGGGCTACGCAGCACGACGGTTATGTTATTCATACCCGGAATGGTCTCAACCACTTCAGGCATGTCGGCCAGACGCTGGGTCAGCCGCCAGATACGCTTTTGCGTGGCAAGCGTCACCGGTGGTTCAAGCTCCAGAACCACTGCGGTTTCACCCAGAAGATAACAACGCGCTCGCTGCACTTAACTACCTCTCGTCAGGCTGGGTTAGGGATATCAATAAAGGTCACATCCAGATCGGTATTTTCCGTCAGCCACTCGCTGAGGGCGCGAATGCCGCCGCGCTCGGTGGCATGATGGCCAGCCGCGTAAAAATGCAGCCCCTGTTCACGCGCCGAATGAATGGTCTGCTCGGAAACCTCGCCGGTGATAAAAGCATCGACGCCGAAACGCGCGGCGCTGTCGATAAAGCCCTGACCGCCACCGGTACACCATGCGACACGCTTAACCGTATCCGGACCGGTATCACCGCTCCACAGCGGACGACGGCCCAGGCGCGCTTCAATCCACGAGGCCAGCTCCAGTCCTGGTACCGGCATCGCCAGCTCGCCCCACGGCACCAGAGGCTCAATTTCGCCCATCACGGTAATGCCCAGTAGCTGCGCCAGCTGGACGTTGTTGCCGAGCTCCGGGTGCGCATCCAGCGGCAGATGGTAGCCGTACAGGTTGATGTCATTTGCCAGCAGCGTTTTCAGGCGATTGCGCTTCATCCCGCGAATAATCGGCGATTCGTTTTTCCAGAAGTAACCGTGATGGACAATCACCGCGTCGGCATTCTGACGAACAGCCTCGTCCAGCAGCGCCTGGCTTGCCGTCACGCCGGTGATAATTTTTTGCACCGTCTCACGACCTTCGACCTGGAGCCCGTTAGGGCCGTAATCGCTGAAAGAGGTACTGTTCAGTTTTTCGTTAATCAGGCTTTCCAGTTCGCTGTTTTTCATCATCACTCTCTTATGCTTTGCGGGCAGCTTCGTACGCCGCCAGCGTGGCGACGCGCGCCTGTTTATGGTCGACAATCGGACGAGGGTAATCCAGCTTTACACGCTGTTTATCCGCCCATGCCCACGGTTCGTGGATCGCTTTAGCAGGTATAGCGTTAAGTTCAGGAACCCAGCGGCGGATAAACTCGCCGTCCGCATCAAATTTTTGCCCCTGCGTGGTCGGATTGAAAATCCGGAAATAAGGCGCGGCATCGGTGCCGGTAGAGGCCGCCCACTGCCAGCCGCCGTTATTCGCCGCGAGATCGCCATCGATCAGCTGAGAGATAAAATAGCGCTCTCCGATACGCCAGTCGATAAGCAGATCCTTCACCAGAAAGCTGGCGGTAATCATCCGCAGGCGGTTGTGCATCCACCCCGTCTCATTAAGCTGACGCATGGCGGCATCGACTATCGGATAGCCCGTCTGCCCGCTTTGCCAGGCTTTCAGCTGCTTATCATTCGATTGCCACTTCACATTATCGGTCCAGCCAATGAAGGGCCGATGCTTACACAAACCCGGATGAAAGGTCATCAGATGGCGGTAGAACTCGCGCCAGATAAGTTCATTCAGCCAGACGGACCCTGCGCCGCTCTCCAGCGCCTGCGGCTGCTCCGCCAGCAGACGATGCAAACACTGGCGCGGTGAGATCGCGCCCAGCGCCAGACAGGCCGACAGGCGGCTGGTGCCCTCGATGGCGGGAAAATCCCGACGCGCGTCGTAACTGGCTGCGTCCTGCTTGCAGAACTGGCGCAGTTGGGCGATAGCTGCTTTCTCGTCGGCGGGGAACAGCGTTTCATCAAACGGCTGCTGAGGGTAATCAAACGTCAGCTCAGGCAGCTCTTTTATGGCTTCGCCTCGCAGGGCAGGCGCGGCAACGCACTCCGGCAGCGCCTCTTTCAGACGTTTGATAAAGGCATTTTTGAACGGCGTAAAAACTTTATACATCTCGTGGCTGCCGGTCATCACGCTGCCCGGTGCCAGCATCACGCTGTCATCAAACCCTTCGCAGACCACCCCTTCCAGCATCTTCTCCAGCTGACGGTCGCGCTGCTGCTCGTTGAATTCGTACTGATAGTTGTAAAAAAGACGCGTGACCTTGTGCTGCTTACAGATCTCCTGCACCGTCTGAAGCTGTGCGGCAAAATCACTCACCTCTTTATAGAGAAGCGGTATGCCTTTTCCGGCGAGCGAGTGCTGCAGGTCGGTCAGATACGCACGCAGCAAGGCCGCCTGGCGGGGAGCCATATCGTGCTGCCGCCACTGCTCGGGCGTGGCCATAAACAAAGCCAGTACGTTAGCGTCTTTGTCGCGACAGGCCGCCGCGAGTGCGATGTTGTCATGTACGCGCAGGTCCGCGCGAAACCAAACCAGATGGGTGGGCATAAAACTCCAGGCTATTGTCCATTATGTCCGTAAGGGCATGCCGTAAAAGGAAAAAGCATGCATTGAACTACTTTGCCATGAAGTGTAGACGGGATGAAATAAAAAAGGCCGCCAGGGCGGCCTTACAGAGTGCTAACAAAGTGCTTGATGTGCGTTTCGCCCGGCGGCGCTACGCTTGCACGGGCCTACAATGAAACATGCAATACTTGATATCTTTGCACTGTGTAGGCCGGGTAAGCGCAGCGTCACCCGGCAAGAAAGAGGGCTAAATATATGCCTGTAACCTCTGACGAAGGCCTGAAGCCACCCAACGGAGCGCGAATACCGAGGGACAAAAAAACCGCCAACGTTATGTGGCGGTTTTTTTATTGCTATGTGTAGTCTTCGTATCAGTAGAAATCGCAGGTCGCTTTCTCGGCCTGATCCATCCACACCGGCTTCTCGCTGGTTTTCGCCCAGACGCGGTGCAGATAGCTGTAAAAACGTGCACGATCTTTCCAGAACAGCATCACCGGCAGAGCCAGCACGCCAGCCACTACGGCGAAAGCGCGGCGCAAGAACACGATATGAGCCGGATACTCTTTATAAAGATCCATATTTTTCTCCCCTATAGTTGGCCGGAAACGTCATCCGGAAAATTCAAAATCTGTGACTTGGCTAAAATAATATCGCTTTGTTTGTAATTTTACTACTCATCCGACCACTTATTTTTGCCCATTTAGTGAATATTTACATTCTCTCCGTAATTAAGTTACAAAAAAGTTAACGATTTACTTATCAATAGTTAAATTGTGGGCTTTGCCATTTTTATACTTTTTTTACACCCGCCCTCCCCATTTTTGCGAAATCTTTGCGCCGGAAATCCTACCGTTAGTACAACAACGAAAGTCACCCGGAGGTGGATTGTGAGTGCAGGTCTTATTGCCGGCATCGTGCTGGTGTTCCTGTTATTGGGTTATCTGGTCTATGCCCTGATAAATGCGGAGGCCTTCTGATGGCTGCTCAGGCGTTTCTGCTTATTGCCAGCTTCTTAGTGGTACTGTTCATTCTGGCAAGGCCACTGGGATCGGGACTGGCACGATTAATCAACAACGTCCCCCTGCCCGGCACGGGAAGCGTTGAAAAAGGGATCTGGCGCGTACTGGGAATAGACGATCGGGAGATGAGCTGGCGTCAGTATCTGATCGCCATTTTGCTGCTGAATATCGTTGGGCTCATTGCGCTTTTTGCCATGCTGATGTTGCAGGGCATCCTGCCGCTGAATCCGCAACAGTTACCGGGCCTGTCCTGGCATCTTGCGCTGAACACGGCGGTGAGCTTTGTCACTAACACCAACTGGCAGTCCTACGCCGGTGAAACCACGCTGAGCTATTTCAGCCAGATGGTCGGGTTAACCGTGCAAAACTTCCTCTCGGCCGCCAGCGGTATCGCGGTGATCTTCGCGCTGACGCGTGCGTTTGCGCGTCAGAAAATCAATACCCTGGGTAACGCGTGGGTGGATCTGACGCGCATTACGCTGTGGATCCTTCTGCCAATTGCGCTGCTGATCGCGCTGTTCTTTATCCAGCAGGGCACCCTGCAAAACCTGATGCCTTACGCGCCCTATACCTCGCTGGAAGGTGCAAAACAGCTCCTGCCAATGGGGCCAGTGGCGTCACAGGAAGCCATCAAAATGCTCGGGACGAACGGGGGTGGCTTCTTCAACGCCAACTCGTCGCATCCGTTTGAAAACCCTACCGCATTGACCAATTTTGTGCAGATGCTGGCGATTTTCCTGATCCCCGCCGCGCTCTGCTTTGCCTTTGGTGATGTGGTTAACGATCGCCGTCAGGGCCGCACCCTGCTCTGGACCATGTCGCTGATCTTTGTGGTCTGCGTGGCGCTGGTGATGTGGGCTGAATGGAACGGCAACAGCCATTTCATGCAGCTGGGGGCCAACAGCAATATCAACATGGAAGGTAAAGAGAGCCGCTTTGGCATTCTCGCCAGCAGCCTGTATGCGGTGGTCACCACGGCGGCCTCGTGCGGGGCGGTCAACGCCATGCACGATTCCTTTACGGCGCTGGGTGGCATGATCCCGATGTGGCTGATGCAGATTGGCGAAGTGGTGTTTGGCGGCGTGGGCTCGGGTCTGTACGGCATGCTGCTGTTCGTACTGCTGGCGGTGTTTATTGCCGGTTTGATGATTGGCCGCACCCCGGAATACCTCGGTAAAAAAATCGACGTTCGCGAGATGAAATTAACCGCGCTGGCGATTCTGGTCACCCCTGCGCTTGTGCTGCTCGGCACTGCGCTGGCGCTGATGACCGAGGCCGGACGCAGCGGCATCTTTAACCCCGGCATTCACGGTTTTAGCGAAGTGCTGTATGCCGTCTCCTCTGCCGCCAACAACAACGGCAGCGCCTTTGCGGGCCTAAGCGCCAACTCACCGTTCTGGAACTGCCTGCTGGCGTTCTGCATGTTTGTGGGTCGCTTTGGGATCATTGTGCCGGTGTTAGCGATTGCCGGATCGCTGGTGAATAAAAAAATCCAACCGACCACCACCGGGACATTACCGACCCACGGCGCGCTGTTTATCGGCCTGCTGACGGGCACCGTGTTACTGGTCGGCGCCCTGACCTTTATCCCCGCCCTCGCGTTAGGCCCGGTCGCGGAATACCTCTCTTTACGCTGATTTTGCGGAGAAATTGTCATGAGTCGTAAACAACTGGCCCTGTTCGAACCGTCATTAGTTCGCCAGGCGCTCATGGATGCGGTGAAAAAGCTGAGCCCGCGCGTGCAGTGGCACAACCCGGTGATGTTTATCGTCTGGGCGGGAAGCGTGCTGACCACCGCCCTGGCGATTGCCATGGGAACGGGCCACATGCCGGGGAATGCGATGTTTACCGGCGCCATCAGCCTGTGGCTGTGGTTTACCGTGCTGTTCGCCAACTTTGCGGAAGCGCTGGCGGAAGGCCGGAGTAAAGCCCAGGCCAACAGCCTGAAAGGGGTGAAAAAAACCGCCTTCGCGCGCAAGCTACGTGAGCCGAAATACGGCGCGCAGATGGATCACGTTCCGGCGGATGAACTGCGTAAAGGCGATGTGGTGCTGGTAGAGGCCGGAGACATTATCCCTTGCGACGGTGAAGTTATCGAAGGGGGCGCCTCGGTGGATGAAAGCGCCATTACCGGGGAGTCCGCGCCGGTTATCCGTGAATCCGGCGGCGATTTCGCCTCCGTGACGGGCGGGACGCGCATTCTCTCCGACTGGCTGGTGATCCAGTGTAGCGTTAACCCGGGGGAAACCTTCCTCGACCGGATGATCGCCATGGTGGAAGGCGCGCAGCGTCGTAAAACGCCCAATGAGATTGCCCTGACCATCCTGCTGGTGGCTCTGACCATCGTCTTCCTGCTGGCAACCGCGACGCTGTGGCCGTTCTCCGCCTATGGCGGCACCGCGGTCACCATCACGGTGCTGGTGGCGCTGCTGGTCTGCCTGATCCCAACCACCATTGGTGGCCTGCTGTCAGCCATCGGCGTGGCCGGCATGAGTCGTATGCTCGGTGCAAACGTCATCGCCACCAGCGGGCGCGCGGTAGAAGCCGCCGGTGACGTGGACGTCTTACTGCTGGATAAAACCGGGACTATTACCCTCGGTAATCGCCAGGCGTCAGATTTCCTACCCGCCCCGGGCGTGGACGAAAAAACGCTGGCAGATGCCGCACAGCTCTCTTCGCTAGCCGATGAAACCCCGGAAGGCCGCAGTATCGTGATCCTCGCCAAGCAGCGCTTTAACCTGCGCCAGCGCGACGTTCAGAGCCTGCACGCCACTTTCGTGCCCTTCACGGCGCAAACCCGCATGAGCGGCATTAACATTCAGGATCGCATGATCCGTAAAGGCTCTGTTGACGCCATCCGTCGCCACATTGAGGCCAACAACGGCCACTTCCCACCGGAAGTGGACAGCCTGGTCGAAAGCGTGGCCCGTCAGGGGGCGACGCCGCTGGTGGTGGCCGAAGGGGCACACGTGCTGGGGGTGATTGCCCTGAAGGATATCGTCAAAGGCGGCATCAAGGAGCGCTTTGCCCAGCTGCGTAAAATGGGGATCAAAACGGTGATGATCACCGGGGATAACCGTCTTACCGCCGCGGCGATTGCCGCCGAAGCGGGCGTGGATGATTTTCTTTCTGAAGCCACACCGGAAGCGAAACTGGCGCTGATTCGTCAGTATCAGGCGGAAGGCCGCCTGGTGGCGATGACGGGTGACGGTACCAACGATGCCCCTGCCCTGGCGCAGGCCGACGTGGCGGTGGCAATGAACTCCGGTACCCAGGCGGCAAAAGAGGCGGGCAACATGGTCGACCTCGACTCTAACCCGACCAAGCTGATTGAAGTGGTGCACATTGGTAAACAGATGCTGATGACGCGCGGGTCGCTGACCACGTTCAGTATCGCCAACGACGTGGCGAAGTATTTTGCCATCATTCCGGCGGCGTTTGCTGCGACCTACCCGCAATTAAACGCGTTGAACGTGATGCACCTGCATTCTCCGGCATCGGCCATTCTGAGCGCAGTAATCTTTAACGCCCTGATTATTGTCTTCCTGATCCCGCTGGCGCTGAAAGGCGTGAGCTATAAGCCGCTCACGGCCGCCGCCATGCTGCGCCGCAACCTGTGGATTTACGGCCTGGGCGGGCTGGTGGTGCCTTTCATCGGTATCAAGGTTATCGACCTGCTGTTGACGCTGTTCGGCCTGGTTTAAAAGGTGAATCAAATGACGATGTTACGCCCCGCTATACTTCTGTTTATTCTGCTGTCTCTCATTACCGGCGGGCTGTACCCGCTGGTGACCACCGCGCTGGGCCAGTGGTGGTTTAAGGATCGGGCCAACGGCTCGCTGATTATGCAAAACGGTGAAAATCGCGGCTCACGCCTGATTGGTCAGAACTTTACGGATGCCCGTTACTTCCAGGGACGCCCTTCCGCCACTGCCGAAAGCCCGTATAATCCGATGGCATCCGGCGGCAGCAACCTGGCGGGCAGCAACCCCGAGCTGGACAAAGCCGTTGCTGAGCGCGTGGCAGCCCTGCGCGCCGCTAATCCGCAGGCCAGCCGTGACGTTCCCGTAGAGCTGGTCACCGCCTCTGCCAGCGGGCTGGACTACAGCCTGACGCCGGCAGCAGCGGCATGGCAAATCCCGCGCGTCGCCGCGGCCCGTCAGCTGACCATCGAACAGGTTAGCCAGCTGGTTGCAGAGCACACGCAAAAGCCGCTGGTCAGCTTTATCGGCATGCCCGTGGTGAATATTGTTGAGCTGAATCTGGCGCTGGACGCGCTAAGGAAAAACTAAATGACCGACGAGCCCATGCGCCCGGATCCGGACAGGCTGCTTGAACAGACGGCCGAAGCCCATCGCGGCAAACTGAAAATTTTCTTTGGCGCCTGCGCAGGCGTCGGGAAAACCTTCGCCATGCTGACGGAAGCCCAGCGGCTTCGGGCGCAGGGGCTCGATATTTTGATTGGCGTGGTAGAAACCCACGGACGCAAAGAGACCGCATCGCTGCTGAAGGGGCTGGCCACCCAGCCGCCCCGCCGCATCAGCCACCGCGGTCGGTTAGTCACCGAATTCGATCTCGATGCCGCCCTCGCCCGCCGTCCCGCCCTTATCCTGATGGACGAACTGGCGCACAGCAATGCGCCAGGCTCACGCCATCCAAAACGCTGGCAGGATGTAGAAGAACTACTCGAAGCCGGCATCGATGTTTTCACGACGGTTAACGTTCAGCATCTTGAAAGCCTGAACGACGTGGTGAGCGGCGTCACCGGCATTCAGGTGCGCGAGACGGTGCCCGATCCCTTCTTTGATTCCGCCGATGAAGTGGTGCTGGTTGACCTGCCCCCCGATGATTTGCGCCAGCGCCTGCACGAAGGCAAAGTCTATATTGCCGGCCAGGCCGAGCGCGCCATCGAACATTTCTTCCGTAAAGGTAACCTGATTGCCCTGCGCGAGCTGGCCCTGCGTCGTACTGCCGATCGCGTCGACGATCAGATGCGCGCCTGGCGCGACCTGCAGGGCCAGGAGCGCGTCTGGCATACGCGAGATGCCATCCTGCTGTGCGTAGGCCACGGCAGCGGCAATGAAAAGCTTGTCCGCACCGCCGCGCGCCTGGCGGCTAAATTTGGCAGCGTCTGGCATGCGGTGTATGTCGAAACGCCGCAGCTGCACGCTCTGCCCGAAAACCAGCGTCGCGCGATATTGAGTTCGCTTCGCCTGGCGCAGGAGCTGGGTGCCGAAACCGCCACCCTTTCCGACCCACAGGAAGATAAAGCCATTTTGCGTTACGCCCGTGAGCACAATCTGGGGAAAATCGTGATTGGCCGTCGCCAGCATCGCCGCTGGTTTAGCCGCGAATCGTTTGCCGACAAGCTGGCCCACCGCGCACCGGATCTGGATCTGGTGATCGTGGCGCTGGATGATAAGCCCACGCCGTTACCCAGCCGCGCGCCGGACAGCCGTGCCTTCAGCGATAAATGGCGCATTCAGCTGCGCGGCTGTCTTGTCGCCGTCGTGCTCTGCGCCCTGATTACCGTGATTGCCAGCCAGTGGCTGATCGCGTTTGATGCCGCCAACCTGGTGATGATCTACCTGCTTGGCGTAGTGGTGGTGGCGCTCTTTTACGGTCGCTGGCCGTCGGTACTGGCGACGGTCATCAACGTCATCAGCTTCGATCTGTTCTTTATTGCCCCCCGCGGGACGCTCGCCGTGTCGGATGTGCAGTACATCCTCACCTTTGCGGTGATGCTCACCGTCGGGCTGGTGATCGGGAATCTGACGGCGGGCGTGCGCTACCAGGCGCGTATTGCCCGCTATCGCGAGCAGCGCACGCGCCATCTCTATGAGATGTCGAAATCGCTGGCGGTGGGACGCACGCCGCTGGATATCGTGCAGACCAGCGAGCAGTTTATTCGCTCGACGTTTCATGCCAGCAACCTGATTTTGCTCCCGGACGAACACGGCAAGCTGCGCCCGCTGACGTCGGCCTCAGGCATGACGCCCTGGGACGAAGCCATCGCGCGCTGGAGCTTTGATAAAGGGTTACCTGCGGGTGCAGGGACCGACACCCTGCCCGGCGTGCCCTATCAAATTCTACCGCTGCGCAGCGCCGATAAAAATCAGGGGCTGGTAATTGTTGAGCCCTCCAACCTGCGCCAGCTGATGATCCCCGAACAGCAGCGGCTGCTGGAGACCTTTACGCTGCTGGTTGCCAGCGCGCTGGAGCGGCTGGCCCTCACCGCCAGCGAAGAGCAGGCCCGGCTGGCGAGCGAGCGGGAAAGCATTCGTAACTCGCTGCTGGCGGCGCTCTCTCACGATCTGCGAACCCCGCTCACCGTCCTGTTTGGTCAGTCAGAAATCCTGACGCTGGACCTGGCGGCGGAAGGCTCTAAACACGCTCTACAGGCCAGCGAGATCCGCCAGCATGTGCTGAATACCACGCGCCTGGTGAATAACCTGCTCGATATGGCGCGTATCCAGTCAGGCGGTTTTAACCTCAAAAAAGAGTGGCTCACGCTTGAAGAGATAGTGGGCAGCGCCCTGAAAATGCTCGAACCCGGCCTGGGCGGGCGCCATATTGCGCTGAATATGCCCGAGCCCCTGACCTTAATTCACGTTGATGGCCCGCTGTTTGAACGGGTGCTGATCAACCTGCTGGAAAATGCCGGCAAATATGCGGGCGCCAGCGCGCAAATTGGCGTGGATGCGACGGTGGACGATGGCACGCTTCACCTTGACGTCTGGGATACAGGACCCGGCATTCCAAGCGGGCAGGAGCTGGCTATTTTCGAAAAATTCGCGCGCGGCAATAAGGAGTCGGCCATTCCGGGCGTGGGGCTGGGGCTGGCGATTTGCCAGGCAATCATTGACGTCCACGGTGGGTCCATCTCTGCAGAGAATCGTCCCGAAGGCGGCGCGCGGTTTTGTGTTACACTTCCTCTGGAAACCCCGCCAGAACTTAATGAATTACCAGAGGATTTGTGATCAACGTTCTGATTGTTGAAGATGAGATCGCCATTAGCCGTTTTCTGCGCGCTGCGCTGGAAGGGGACGGTCTGCGCGTTCATGATGCGGGTACGCTTCAGCGGGGTTTAATAGAAGCCGCCACCCGCAAGCCGGACCTGGTGATCCTCGATCTTGGTCTACCGGACGGCGACGGCATCGATTTTATCCGGGAAGTTCGTCAGTGGAGCCAGATGCCGATCCTCGTGCTCTCCGCGCGTACGGAAGAGACGGATAAAATCGCGGCGCTGGATGCCGGGGCGGATGACTATCTGATTAAACCTTTTGGTATCGGCGAACTGCAGGCTCGCCTTCGCGTGGCGCTGCGCCGCCACAGCGCAACCACGCCCGCTGACCCAACCTACACGTTTGGGGATATCCGGGTTGACCTGGCCGCGCGACGCATTGTGCGCGGTGAAGAAGAAATCCATCTGACGCCAATAGAATTTCGCCTGCTCGCCGTGCTGCTCAACAACCACGGCAAGGTTCTCACCCAACGCCAGCTGTTAAGTCAGGTGTGGGGACCCAACGCTGTGGAACATAGTCATTATTTACGCATATATATGGGACATCTTCGTCAGAAACTCGAAGTTGACCCCGCTCGCCCTCGCCATTTATTAACTGAAACCGGTATCGGTTATCGGTTTATGCTTTGAATAACTATTCATTTTATTTTTAAATAAAATCTAAATACCTCAGACAATATTTCATAAATAACCCATACATTATTTTTACGGGCTATTTTTGCTCATTTAAAACATTGATAACACAATCTGTTAACGCAACGCCAACAAATCAGAATTTTGATCTGCAATATTCATCAAAAACGAATATTTATTTCTGATTTGATCGGTTAACGGTGATCTACCTCACGGTTAATCGCCTTTCTCTGGATAAAATGACCATGCTTTCAATTACTGAAAGGAAAATGAAACATGGAAAACAACAATCGCTTAATGCCCCATATAAGGCGGACAACACATATCATGATGTTTGCCCACCGAAACTGCTTTGACTTTCATCTCTTTAATGCCCGGTAGTCCTTCGACTTCTGGCGCACCCGCTTACAGGTTATCCTGAAACACCTTATTTTACAGGCCATTGCCTGTGAACTCGTGCGCTCATTCATTTTAATTCAGACTCATCCGCACCGGGCGGACTGAATTTCAATCATCAAAAAAGCAATTCACTGATTTTAATCAGCGGCCACCCTTTGCTTTTTTTCCGGTAAATTATCGATTTCTTTCTTGCAAGAAATCGAGGGACGCTTATTACCTAAAATAAAGAGAGAAAGATGAAAATTTTAAAAATCGCAGCCAGCCGTGCATGTCCGGATTGCTTTACTACCCAGCGTGAACTGGTGGATGTCCGAGCCTCTGATTATATTGATGTTGCCGCCATTGTTCTGGCGGTCACGGATATTGCCAGCGGTATCCTGGACGAAATAGAAGCCACCGGTTTTGGCATTCCTGTTTTTGTCGCGACGCACAAAGAAGAGTTCATCCCGGCAGACTATTTATCGCGCATTCATGGCGTATTTGAGTATTCAGACACCAGCAACGACTTTTATGGACGCCAGCTGGAAGCGGCAGCCCAGAAGTATGAAACCCAGCTGCGCCCGCCGTTTTTCCGCGCGCTTGTCGACTATGTGAAGCAGGGTAACAGCGCGTTTGACTGCCCGGGGCATCAGGGTGGCCAGTTCTTCCGCCGTCATCCTGCCGGTAATCAGTTTGTCGATTTCTTTGGTGAGACGCTTTTCCGCTCCGACCTGTGTAACGCCGACGTGGCGATGGGCGATCTGCTGATCCACGAAGGCGCGCCGTGCATCGCCCAGCAGCATGCGGCAAAGGTCTTTAACGCCGATAAGACCTACTTCGTGCTGAATGGCACCTCATCATCCAACAAAGTGGTGCTTAACGCCCTGCTCACCCCGGGCGACCTGGTGCTGTTCGACCGTAACAACCACAAATCTAACCATCACGGTGCCCTCCTCCAGGCCGGTGCAACGCCGGTCTATCTGGAAACCGCGCGCAACCCGTACGGCTTTATTGGCGGCATTGACGCCCACTGCTTTGAAGAAAGTTATCTGCGCGAGCTGGTGGCTGAGGTGGCGCCGGGCCGTGCACGCGATGCGCGTCCGTTCCGTCTGGCGGTGATCCAGCTGGGTACCTACGATGGCACCATCTATAACGCCCGTCAGGTGGTGGATAAGATTGGGCACCTGTGTGATTACATCCTGTTTGACTCCGCCTGGGTGGGTTACGAGCAGTTTATTCCGATGATGGCCGACTGCTCTCCGCTGCTGCTGGAGCTGAACGAAAACGATCCGGGGATCCTGGTCACCCAGTCCGTGCATAAACAGCAGGCCGGCTTCTCGCAGACCTCGCAAATCCATAAGAAAGACAGCCATATCAAAGGGCAACAGCGCTATGTCCCGCATAAGCGGCTGAATAATGCCTTTATGATGCACGCCTCCACCAGCCCGTTTTATCCGCTGTTCGCTGCGCTGGACATCAACGCCCGTATGCATGAGGGCCAGAGCGGCCGCAACATGTGGATGGACTGCGTGGTGAACGGTATCGAAGCGCGCAAGCTGATCCTGGGGAACTGCCGGTATCTGCGCCCCTTCGTGCCGGAAACGGTAGATGGCCGCCCGTGGGAAAGCTGGGACACCGCGGAAATTGCGACCGATCTGCGCTTCTTCCACTTCGTACCGGGTGAAAACTGGCACGCTTTTGAAGGCTACGCTGAGCATCAGTATTTTATCGACCCGTGCAAGCTCCTGCTGACCACGCCGGGCATCAACGCCCGCAACGGGGAGTATGACGACTTCGGCGTGCCCGCCACTATCCTTGCCAACTTCCTGCGTGAAAACGGCATCGTGCCGGAGAAATGCGATCTCAACTCGATCCTGTTCCTGCTCACGCCTGCGGAAGATATGGGCAAACTGCAGCAGCTGGTGGCGCAGCTGGTGCGCTTCGAAAAACTGCTCGAGAGCGATGTTCCGCTGAAAGACGTCCTGCCTTCTCTCTATAAACAGCATCCGGAGCGTTACGCGGATTACACCCTGCGCCAGATCTGCCAGGAAATGCACGACCTGTACGCCCGCCACAACGTGAAGCAGCTGCAGAAAGAGATGTTCCGCAAGTCTCACTTCCCGCGCGTGATGATGAACCCGCAGGACGCGAACTACGCCTATCTGCGCGGTGAAGTTGAACTGGTCTCCCTACGCGACGCGGAAGGCCGCATCGCCGCCGAAGGCGCCCTTCCTTATCCACCGGGGGTGCTGTGTGTTGTCCCAGGGGAAGTCTGGGGCGGTTCCGTGCTGCGCTACTTTGCCGCGCTGGAAGAAGGCATCAACCTTCTGCCGGGCTTCGCGCCGGAGCTGCAGGGTGTGTACGTCGAGGAGTGTGAGGGTCGCAAACAGGTTCGCTGTAACGTCATCAAACAACCCGCCGCTCAGCCCGCGCTGCTGAAAGGAGAGAAATTATGAGTAAGTCCAATAAGATGGGCGTGGTGCAGCTGACCATCCTCACCATGGTGAACATGATGGGATCCGGGATTATCATGCTGCCCACCAAACTGGCAGAGGTGGGTACCATCTCTATCATCTCCTGGCTGGTGACGGCAGTCGGCTCCATGGCGCTGGCGTGGGCTTTCGCCAAGTGCGGGATGTTCAGCCGTAAGTCAGGGGGCATGGGGGGCTACGCCGAATACGCCTTTGGCAAGTCGGGCAACTTTATGGCCAACTATACCTACGGCGTGTCGCTGCTGATCGCCAACGTGGCGATTGCCATCTCCGCGGTGGGTTACGGAACGGAGCTGTTTGGCGCGACGCTCAGCCCGGTACAAATTGGGCTGGCGACCATCGGGGTTTTGTGGATCTGCACCGTGGCTAACTTTGGCGGCGCGCGTATCACCGGACAGCTCTCCAGCATCACCGTCTGGGGCGTGATTATCCCGGTTGTCGGCCTGTGCATCATCGGCTGGTTCTGGTTTAGCCCGACGCTCTACGCCAACTCCTGGAACCCGCACCATGTGCCGTTCTTTACCGCTGTTGGGTCATCCATCGCCATGACGCTGTGGGCCTTCCTGGGTCTGGAATCCGCCTGCGCGAACGCGGAAGTGGTAGAGAATCCGGAAAAGAACGTGCCGATTGCGGTCCTCGGCGGCACGCTGGGCGCGGCGGTGATCTATATCGTCTCGACTAACGTGATTGCGGGCATCGTACCGAATATGGATCTGGCTAACTCCACGGCGCCGTTCGGGCTGGCCTTCGCGCAGATGTTCACGCCTGAGGTCGGGAAAGTGATCATGGGTCTGATGGTCATGTCCTGCTGCGGTTCACTCCTCGGCTGGCAGTTCACCATCGCACAGGTGTTTAAATCCTCGGCTGATGAAGGTTACTTCCCAAAAATCTTCTCCCGCGTGACCAAAGCGGATGCGCCGGTGCAGGGGATGCTGGCAATTGTCATCTTCCAGAGCGGATTGTCGCTGATGACCATTAGCCCGTCGCTGAACAGCCAGTTCAACGTGCTGGTCAACCTGGCGGTGGTGACGAACATCATTCCGTATATTCTGTCGATGGCAGCGCTGGTGATCATCCAGAAGGTGGCGAAGGTGGATCCACGCAAAGCGCGTGCGGCCAATATCGTGGCGCTGATCGGGGCAATCTACAGCTTCTATGCGCTCTACTCATCCGGCCAGGAAGCGATGCTGTATGGCGCGATGGTGACCTTTATGGGCTGGACGCTGTACGGTCTGGTGTCACCGCGGTTTGAATTGAAGAACAAGCACAGTTAGGTAAAAGCAAAACGGCAACCCATGGGTTGCCGTTTTTAGTGTTTTCCCCCTCTCCTGTGGGAGAGGGTCGGGGTGAGGGCATCAGCCCGCCACCATACCGCACTTACGCGTTTTTCAGCACTTCGCTGACAATCTCTACCGCTTCTTTCTCAATCTGCTGACGGTGCTCAGCGCCGAGGAAGCTTTCGCAATAGATTTTGTACGCATCTTCCGTACCGGACGGACGCGCGGCGAACCAGCCGTTCTCGGTCATCACTTTCAGACCACCAATGGATGCGCCGTTGCCCGGTGCAGCCGTCAGACGAGCAGTGATCGGATCGCCCGCCAGGGTGCTTGCGCTGACCATCTCCGGAGAGAGCTTGGACAGGGCCGCTTTCTGGGCTGACGTCGCGCTAGCCTGAATACGGTTATAGCTTGGCGCACCAAAGCGTGCCGCCAGGTCGTTGTAGTGTTCCTGCGGGTTCTTACCGGTGACCGCGGTGATCTCCGCCGCCAGCAGGCACATGATGATGCCGTCTTTATCGGTTGACCATGGCGTGCCGTCGAAACGCAGGAAAGATGCCCCCGCGCTCTCTTCACCGCCGAAGCCGAAGCTGCCGTCGTGCAGACCGTCAACGAACCATTTGAAGCCCACTGGCACTTCCACCAGCTTGCGGCCCAGCGCCTCGACCACGCGGTCGATCATCGCGGAGGAAACCAGCGTTTTACCGACGGCCACCTCTTTGCCCCACTGCGGGCGGTGCTGGAACAGGTAGTTAATCGCGACGGCCAGGTAGTGGTTCGGGTTCATCAGCCCGGCAGGGGTGACGATACCGTGACGGTCATAATCCGGGTCGTTAGCAAACGCCAGATCGAATTTATCACGCAGCGCCAGCAGGCCCGCCATCGCGCACTCGGAGGAGCAGTCCATACGGATCGCGCCGTCTTTGTCCAGGTGCATAAAGCGGAAGGTCTGATCGATGTGATCGTTCACGATGGTCAGATCCAGCTTGTAATGCTCGGCGATACGTTTCCAGTATTCGATACCGGAGCCGCCCAGCGGATCCACGCCCAGCTTCAGGCCGGCTTTCTGGATAGCCGCCATATCGACGATATCCGCCAGCCCTTCCACGAAAGGCTGAACCAGATCCTGCTCTTTCACGTGACCGGACGCCATGGCAGCATCCAGAGAAATGCGCTTCACGCCTTTCAGACCATCAGCCAGCAGCGCGTTCGCACGATCTTCCACTACTTTGGTGACGTTGGTGTCGGCCGGGCCACCGTTAGGCGGGTTGTATTTGATACCACCGTCTTCCGGCGGGTTGTGGGATGGCGTGATAACGATACCGTCAGCCAGCGCGCCACCTTTTTTGTTGTGCACCAGGATGGCGTTAGAGACCGCAGGCGTTGGGGTGAAGCCGTTGTTCTCCTGAACAATCACATCAACGCCGTTTGCCGCCAGCACTTCCACCACAGAGATGAACGCCGGTTCAGACAGGGCATGGGTATCTTTCCCCACGTAGCACGGACCGGTAACGCCGTTTTTAGCGCGCTCTTCCGCGATGGCCTGAGCAATGGCCAGAATGTGCGGTTCGTTAAAGCTGTGGCGCGCCGCGCTGCCGCGGTGACCTGATGTACCAAACTTCACTGCGTGTTCTGCGTTGCCCACGACCGGTTTCAGCACATAATACTGCGCGGTCAGCTGAGCGACGTTAATCAAATCGCTTTGTTGTGCAGGTTGGCCTGCACGGCTGTGATTTGCCATTACCGGGTCCTTCTGATGCAAGGGTTAAATTGTACCGCAAACCTTTTCAATCAATTCCGCCGGGAACTGCATGGACTGCATGATGTGTTCAATCATGCTGCACTTGCGGCCCGTATTGGTATTGGTGATCACCCAGTACGGGGTGCCAGGAACATGTTTGGGTTTGGTTTGATTGCCATTTTGCAGCAGCGTCTGCTCGTCTCCCGCGAAATAGACGCGAGTACGGCCGTGAAGCGACTCGGTCGCTTCAGCAAACGCTTTGTTATCCAGTGAGTAAAGTGTAGACAGCACCAGCATAAAGCGGTTTACCGCCTTTTTCTGCTCCGCGTATTCATCGGAGAGCAGCAGCTCGCGCATCGCGCGCACTTTATCTTTTGCCGGCGTCACGGCAGGTTTTGCTTGTGCAACAACGCTCGGCTGAGACACGACATCTTTGGTGGCTGGGGTAGCAGGCTGTGAAGCGGCGGAAATTTTAAGCATGCGCCGTAAAATGTCGGACGCGCTCTCCCCGATATGCCGCGTCTGGCTGGCAATATACTGATAGAGTTCGTCATCAACTTCGATTGTTTTCATCTTAATCCAGTGCGATATCTTATCTGAATACAAGTCATTGGGATTATAAGGTCAAATCCCAACAGCGGATAGCGTCAAACCAGGTTGGCAGCAAAAGTCAGATTAAACTGGAACCTTGCAGCCGGGCGGCAGAATGGTCAACATGATACCCTAACCTGACATACGTAAAAAAAGAACTTTGCCATGAAATTGAATACCCGAGCGCAAACTGCACAACCGCCGAACAATAATTCTCCCATCGTACTGGTTCACGGGCTTTTTGGCAGCCTGGATAACTTGGGCGTGCTGGCGCGCGATCTGGTTACCGATCACGATATTTTACAGGTTGATATGCGCAATCACGGTCTTTCCGGGCGTTCCGACGAGATGACCTACGCGGCGATGGCGCAGGATCTGCTGGATACGCTGGATGCCCACGATCTGCAAAAGGTGACCCTCATCGGGCATTCAATGGGTGGAAAAGCGGTGATGGCCCTGACGGCACTGGCCCCGGACCGTATTAGCGGCCTGGTGGTGATTGACGTCGCGCCCGTGGATTACGACGTTCGCCGTCACGACGAGATTTTTGCCGCCATTAATGCGGTCACAGAAGCGGGTGTCGCGACGCGCCAACAGGCGGCTGCCGTCATGCGTGAGCATCTTAATGAAGAAGGCGTCGTCCAGTTCCTGCTGAAGTCGTTTGTTGACGGGCAATGGCGTTTTAACGTGCCGGTGCTCTGGGAGCAGTACAACAACATCGTCGGCTGGGAAACCGTTCCGGCCTGGCCACACCCTACCCTCTTTATTCGCGGCGGCAACTCGCCTTACGTAACCGACGCGTACCGCGACACGCTGCTGGCCCAATTCCCGCAGGCTCGCGCCCACGTGATTGCCGGTGCCGGGCACTGGGTGCATGCGGAAAAACCGGACGCCGTGCTGCGCGCCATTCGCCGCTATCTCGCTGATACTGCAAATTGATTAAAAAGAAAGCGACTGGAAGGCTGCGGGCTTCCAGTCGTTGGCGTGCCGTTTTTGGTGATGTATGATGGCGCGCTTATCGCCCGGGCATTAGCAGGGCGGCGTGTTTCCCCCGAAGTCTCAGAATCATGGCCAAAGAACAAACGGACCGTACGACACTAGATCTGTTCGCGAATGAGCGTCGCCCGGGACGACCCAAGACGAATCCGCTTTCGCGTGATGAACAGCTGCGTATCAATAAACGCAACCAGCTTAAACGCGATAAAAATCGTGGGCTTAAGCGTGTCGAACTGAAGCTTAACGCCGACGCCGTCGATGCGCTGAACGAGCTGGCTGACGCGCGAAATATCAGCCGCAGCGAGCTCATTGAAGAGATGTTGATCGCCCAGCTTGAGACGTTACGCAGCCAGGCATAAGTCTGAAAATCCCCTTTATCGCCCTTTTCATGTAGCACAGAGTGCAGTCCTGCGCGATAGCTGTTTCCGCAGGGTTGCCAATTCTGCTATTATTGCCCTTATCCGTGGCCGAATTGCGCCACCATACTATTAAGTTTCAAGAGGTTATTTTACTCATGGCAATCATCGGCATTTTCTTTGGCAGTGATACCGGCAATACCGAAAATATCGCAAAAAACATTCAAAAACAGCTCGGTAAAGACGTTGCTGATGTGCATGACATCGCCAAGAGCAGCAAAGAAGATCTTGAAGGCTATGACATTCTGCTGCTGGGTATCCCAACCTGGTACTACGGTGAAGCCCAGTGCGACTGGGATGATTTCTTCCCGACGCTGGAAGAAGTGGACTTCAACGGTAAGCTGGTCGCCCTGTTTGGCTGTGGCGATCAGGAAGACTACGCTGAATACTTCTGTGACGCGCTGGGCACCATCCGCGATATCATTGAGCCGAATGGCGCGGTTATCGTAGGCCACTGGCCGACCGCCGGTTACCACTTTGAAGCGTCTAAAGGCCTGGCCGATGACGATCATTTCGTGGGGCTGGCCATCGACGAAGACCGTCAGCCAGAGCTGACGGCAGAGCGCGTAGAGAAATGGGTTAAGCAGATCCGTGAGGAACTGCACCTGGACGATATTCTGAACGCCTGATTTTTATCGCGGCGCAGCGGCGGCTGCGCCCGTGCTCCAGGTCAAACCGATTAAATTAATCGCTACAATCTTTTAACTTTTTCGTCCAGACCTGTACAATGTCTCCCTGATAAAATGTGGTTTTCCATTGAGCAAGTTTGTTGGTGATAGCCCATTTTTATAAGCATATTTTGCCTGAGACTTGCAGTTTTCATTTAGCCATGGCAGTTCTATAATGAGACGCATTATCCCGGGTGCATTTTCTGTCACTTCCTACAGAAGTGAATCGTTTAGCAACAGGACAGATTCCGCATGACTGACAACAATACCGCATTAAAGAAGGCTGGCCTGAAAGTAACGCTTCCTCGGTTAAAAATCCTTGAAGTGCTTCAGGGTCCAGACAATCACCATGTCAGTGCGGAAGACCTTTATAAACGTCTTATTGACATGGGTGAAGAGATTGGGCTGGCTACCGTCTATCGCGTGCTGAACCAGTTTGATGACGCGGGCATTGTTACCCGTCATAATTTCGAAGGCGGTAAATCTGTTTTCGAACTGACCCAGCAGCAGCACCACGATCACCTGATCTGTCTCGATTGCGGCAAGGTCATTGAATTCAGCGATGATTCCATTGAATCACGCCAGCGTGAAATCGCGGCGCGTCATGGCATCCGCCTGACCAACCACAGCCTGTACCTTTACGGTCACTGCGCTGAAGGCGACTGCCGCGAAGACGACCACGCGCACGACGCGAAATAATCAGTATTCATACTCTGAGCCAGCCGCAAGGTTGGCTTTTTTTTGCCTAAAAAAGCCCGGTAAGCGCAGCGCTTACCGGGCGTAAAGCACTTATTTATTGTTATTGCGTATCTCGTTCCAGATCTTATCGCAACGCTTCGCCACTTCCTGATCGTTACCGGTTTTACGCGCCTGGATACAGGCCTGGTAATCCATCACGCGGACGTTCTCCTGGGTCGCGAACTGCTCGTGCGCTTTCTCTTTCTTCAGCACGTTCAGCACGCTCTGACAGGCTTCAATCTTCTCCGGCGATCCTTCCGCAGTGTTAATGCAGGCGCTATACGCCTCCTTCAGACGGGTGTCCTCTTTCGGCGCCTGCGTCTGAGCGCACGCCACCAGCCCTGATGCCAGCAGCGCGACGATTACGATTTTTTTCATCATGTGCAGTCTCCATACCGGCGGGACTCAGCCCGCCGGTGCGTTCATCAGAAGATGGTGAATGGGGCGATAACCATGAATTTCACGTCACGTTCATCCTGGAAGATGTTGCCGTAACCGCCCGCATAGCTCGGGATATCAGAGTGGTTGTCATACTGGGTGAAGTGCAGTTTGAACATCGTGCCTTTCGCGCGGCCATCCTGCAGGGTATAGATAGCATCGAGGCTGTAGGAAGACTCTTTCAGGCGATAGTTGGGATCGTAGTATGCATCCGGCGTGGCCATATCGGCAGGTTTTGCGTCCCAGGCGTAAGCGTAAGAAGCGCCCACCGCCCAGCCAGGCAGGTTCCAGTTTTTCAGATCATACATTGCGCCGAAGAAGACCGCTTTCTCGCCGTCGGCGTTGAAGTCAGAACGGTTATCCCACCAGATATCAAGACGACCGTTGGAGGAGGCGTAGGTCGGGGTCATACGCTGCAGGAAGTAGCCCTGCTGCCCTTCCGCTTTCACCCATGTGCCTTCCAGACGCAAATCAACCTGACCGACTTTATAGCCGAAGGTTAACGCCTGCAGCCACGCGGTGCCGTCATAAATGTCGTTGACGCCACCGTTGCTGACCTTGTCGCGCGTACCGTAGAACTGGTAGCTGGTGCTCAGCGGGCTACCCGCGACATCGAATTTATAGCTGGCCTTGGCAAAATACTGATCGATATAGCCCTGTGCCTGACCGAATGCCGCTTCAAGCACCAGATCGTTTTTGAAGTCGTACTTCGCGCCCAGCGAGTGCAGGTAATCGACTTTGGTTTTTTTATCGTTCTGGTAGAACTTGTCCATTTCGATGTGCCACGGCGCTTTGTACTCGTTGGTCCACATATAGGAGAAGCTCAACGCGCCCGCATCACCGTAGTCAAAGTTCGCCCCGGCTTCTGCACCCTGATAGGTACCCGGCATAAAGCTCCAGTGTGGCGCTAACAGGGTCTGGCCAGTTGGCTGAATATAACCACCGCGCGCCCATACCGGGCCGTATTTAAATTTCGCAGCGGCTTTGTAAAGGCTGATACCGCTCTTGTCGCCAGACCAGTCTTCTTTATACGCTTTGTTACTGGAGGAGAAGGCGATTTCGTTCGGGTGGGCGCTGTCACCGTTTTCCGCCATTTCAATCGCGGTAAACGCAGCAATATCCAGACCGAACATATCCGCGGCATAGCCTGACTGGAAATCCAGGTTGGCGTTCCAGGTGGAATGAGAAAGGTTGGTTTTGTATTTGTCTTCGGTGACGTCTTTACGGTCACGTTCACGCTGCCAGTAATAAATACCGCCCGTGAGGGTAGAATCGTCGATGAAGCCTGCCGCTTTTGCCTCTGGTGTCACCACCAGGCCCGACATTGCTGTTACACCGGCAATAGCCAGCGCCAGCGCACTACGTTTGCCACTGAACGTACGCATACATTATTCCTCTTTGACGAATTAAAACGCCTGAAGCGGCGTAAATAAAAAAGACCAAATGGTCAGGGGTAGTTTTAAATACCCTCGAATTAACTACCGTCTTTAGGTTATTTTTCGCGACGCGAATTATCAATGCTTTTTAGCGGACAAAAGTCAGGATTATGACGAAGTGCACATAATTGGTAGTGATTTGTAACATTTGCAGAGAGGCGAGCAATGACGGGGAATTATCAGGTATTTCAGTGGCTAGACGTGGGTTCTCTTTCTTTTTTTATCACCTTTTTGATTTTCGTAATGACACAAACTTTTTTTTAAAAAATAAGTAGCACCTCATTGACCTGATATTTTCATGGCGCCTCTTTAAGCCCTGGCTTAATGCCCTGATCGTTAAATAAAAAAACGCCGCATAATGCGGCGTTTGTCTCTCATTGACCAGACCAGCAATATTATTCGCCGATCTTCGTCCAGGTATCACGCAGGCCTACGGTACGGTTAAATACCGGTTTTTCCGCCGTGCTGTAACGGCTGTCCAGGCAGAAGTAGCCTTCACGTTCAAACTGGAACGCTTTGCCCGCTTCAGCGGCTTTCAGAGAAGGCTCCGCATAACCCTGCTTGATTACCAGAGATTCCGGGTTGATGGTCGCCAGGAAATCTTCCGCAGCACCTGGGTTAGGCACGCTGAACAGACGGTCGTACAGACGGATTTCTACCGGCAGCGCGTGGGAAGCGCTCACCCAGTGAATCACGCCTTTCACCTTGCGGCCATTCGCCGGATCTTTGCTCAGAGTCTCTGCATCGTAAGAACAGAAAATGGTGGTGATATTCCCTTCCGCATCTTTCTCTACGCGTTCGGCTTTGATGACGTAGGCATTACGCAGACGCACTTCTTTACCCAGCACCAGACGCTTGTACTGCTTGTTGGCTTCTTCGCGGAAGTCAGCGCGGTCAATCCAGATGTCACCGCTGAACGGCACGTCACGGCTACCCATTTCCGGTTTGTTCGGATGGTTAGGCATGGAGACCAGCTCGCTTTCACCCTGCGGATAGTTTTCGATAACCAGCTTCACCGGGTCGATAACGGCCATCGCACGCGGAGCGTTTTCGTTGAGATCTTCACGAATGCAGGATTCAAGGGAGGCCATCTCGATGGTGTTGTCCTGCTTGGTCACGCCGATGCGCTTGCAGAACTCACGAATAGAGGCAGCAGTGTAACCACGACGACGCAGACCCGAGATGGTTGGCATACGCGGGTCATCCCAGCCCTCAACGTGCTTGTCCGTCACCAGCAGGTTCAGCTTACGCTTGGACATCACGGTGTATTCCAGATTCAGACGAGAGAACTCGTACTGGCGCGGATGCACAGAAATGGTGATGTTATCCAGAACCCAGTCGTACAGACGACGGTTGTCCTGGAACTCCAGCGTACACAGGGAGTGCGTAATGCCTTCCAGCGCATCGCTGATGCAGTGGGTAAAGTCGTACATCGGGTAGATGCACCACTTGTTGCCGGTCTGGTGGTGTTCCGCAAACTTAATGCGGTACAGCACCGGATCGCGCATCACGATGAACGGGGACGCCATGTCAATTTTGGCACGCAGGCACGCTTTGCCTTCTTCGAAGCCGCCGGCACGCATCTTTTCAAACAGCGCCAGGTTCTCTTCTACGCTGCGATCGCGGTACGGGCTGTTTTTGCCCGGCGCGGTCAGGGAGCCACGGTATTCGCGAATCTCATCGGCAGACAGTTCGTCCACATACGCCAGACCTTTGTTGATAAGCTCTACCGCATAGGCATACAGCTGATCGAAATAGTCAGAGGAGTAGCAGATATCGCCAGACCAGCTGAAGCCCAGCCACTGCACGTCGTTCTTGATGGACTCAACGTATTCGATGTCTTCTTTTACTGGGTTGGTGTCATCGAAACGCAGGTTGCACTGTCCCTGATAGTCTTGCGCAATACCGAAGTTCAGGCAGATAGATTTCGCATGCCCAATATGCAGGTAGCCGTTCGGCTCCGGCGGGAAGCGGGTATGAACTGTGGTGTGCTTACCACTGGCCAGATCTTCATCGATGATCTGACGAATAAAGTTACTCGGGCGGGCTTCTGCCTCACTCATCGTGGATTCCTCAAAGCGTAAACAACGTATAACGGCATATGATCTTATAAGCCGGACGTAGTGACAACCCTTAAAACGTCTCTGAAGAAAATAATGGGGGCTTTTGCTGCAAAAAAAAGCGGCGGAGGATATCCCCCGCCGCTTAAGGCATGACTCTACTCAGGAGCGATTACTTGCCTTTAATCTCATACAGCGGCGTTTGACCCGCAACAACCTGACCTTTCGCCTGAATGACCAGGCCACTGAAGTCGTCGATGTTGCTGCAAACGACCGGACTTATCATGGAGCGCGCGTTGGTGTTGAGGAAGTCCAGATCCATTTCCAGAATCGGCTGCCCGGCCGCCACTTCAGCGCCCTCTTCCACCAGGCGAGTAAAGCCCTGACCGTTCAGCGCAACGGTATCGATACCCATGTGGACAACGATCTCCGCGCCATTTTCGGTTTCGAGGCAGAACGCGTGGTTGGTGTTGAAGATTTTCACGATGGTACCGGCCGCCGGAGACACAACGGTTTTTTCCGTTGGTTTCACCGCCACACCGTCACCCACCGCTTTGCTGGCGAAGGCTTCGTCAGGCACCTGCTCAATCGCAACCACTTCACCGGTTACCGGTGAAACCAGCGCGGCTACAGTTTTGGCGTTCGGTACCGCCTGCGGTTTTGCAGCCGCTGGCGCGGCGGCAGGTGCGGCAGAAGCTTCTGCTGCGGCTACCGGACCGGTAGTTTTCATGGCGTTAGCAATTTTCTCTGCCACAAAGCCAACGATAATCTGTACGCTGGTTTTGTTCAGGCGAATAACACCGGAAGCACCCAGACGTTTGGCCAGCGCTTCGTTCACCAGGGAAGAGTCTTTGACGTTCAGACGCAGACGAGTGATACAGGCGTCGATACCGGTCAGGTTGTCAGAACCGCCGACAGCGGCGATGTACTGACGCGCCAGGCCTGAAACGTCCTGATCCTGAGCACCGCTTACGTTCACATCCTGACCATCCGCTTCGCTACCGGCCACGGCCAGTTCACGACCCGGGGTCATCAGGTTGAATTTGGTGATAGTGAAACGGAACACCATGTAGTAGATCGCGAAGAACACCAGACCTTGCGGGATCAGCATCCACCAGTGGGTCGCCAGCGGGTTACGGGACGACAGCACCATATCCACCAGACCGGCGCTGAAGCCGAAACCGGCAATCCAGTGCATGCTGGCAGCGATGAACACGGAGATACCGGTCAGCACGGCGTGGATCACATACAGAACCGGCGCCACGAACATGAAGGAGAACTCCAGCGGCTCGGTGATACCGGTGAAGAAGGCCGCGAATGCCCCCGCCATCATGATACCCAGCACTTTCGCTTTGTTCTCTGGACGCGCGCAGTGGTAGATAGCCAGCGCAGCACCCGGCAGACCAAACATCATGATCGGGAAGAAGCCCGCCTGGTAACGACCGGTGATACCGACAACCGCTTTACCTGCTTCGATGGACTGTGCGCCACCCAGGAAGTTAGGGATATCGTTAATACCGGCAACGTCGAACCAGAATACGGAGTTCAGCGCGTGGTGCAGACCGACCGGGATCAGCAGACGGTTGAAGAACGCGTACACGCCCGCACCGACAGAACCCAGCTTCTGGATGTGCTCACCGAAGTTCACCAGACCGTCGAAGATCATCGGCCAGACGTACATCATGATGAACGCAACAACGATCATCACAAACGAGGTCAGGATGGGGACCAGACGGCGTCCGCTAAAGAAGGAAAGTGCTTTTGGCAGCTCTACGCTGCTGAAGCGGTTATACAGTTCAGCGGAGATGATACCCACAAGGATACCGACGAACTGGTTGCTGATCTTACCGAACGCCGCCGGAACCTGGTCCGCCGGAATTTTTTGGATCATAGCCACCGCTGCAGGCGAGCAGAGGGTGGTTAACACGAGGAAACCGACAAAACCGGTCAGCGCAGCGGCGCCGTCTTTGTCTTTTGACATACCGTAGGCCACACCAATCGCGAACAACACGGACATGTTGTCGATAATGGCGGAACCTGACTTGATAAAGAACGCCGCCAGCGCGCTGGTATTACCCCAGCCGTTGGGGTCGATCCAGTAGCCGACACCCATCAGGATGGCTGCGGCAGGCAGCGTGGCGACCGGCACCATCAGTGCGCGACCAACCTTTTGTAAATAACCTAGAATACTCACTTTCTTCCCCCTATGAGACCCCGTTTAAGGCATGTTCTCAGCTCTGTTTTTTATTGTGTCACGAACGATAGATACCGTTGATGCTTCACTGGCATTGTGAGTGTGTGAAAAATTAATTCGTATCGCAAATTAAATGCGTACTTTTTGTGATTTTTGTCACCAAATATCGTTATTTACCCTCCCTTACACTGGCTAACAGCGAAAACTTATTTTATCATTCAAAAAATCAAGACGGATTGATCCGGCCTGAAAGTTTCCAGGTTACGCTTAAGTATCAGGTTCCGATAGCCATCCGCCCACTCTTCTACTTTAACTCTTGAGGTGAACAATGAGACTGATTCCCCTGGCAACTGCTGAACAAGTCGGTAAATGGGCCGCTCGCCATATCGTTAATCGTATTAACGCGTTTAAACCGACCGCCGATCGTCCTTTCGTTCTTGGTCTTCCAACCGGCGGCACGCCGCTGACCGCCTATAAGGCGCTGGTTGAGATGCATAAAGCAGGCCAGGTTAGCTTCAAACATGTTGTGACCTTCAATATGGATGAATACGTTGGTTTACCGAAAGACCACCCGGAAAGCTACCATAGCTTTATGCACCGCAATTTCTTTGATCACGTTGATATTCCATCTGAAAATATTAACCTGCTGAATGGAAACGCGCCTGATATTGACGCAGAATGCCGTCAGTATGAAGAAAAAATCCGTTCTTACGGTAAGATCCACCTGTTCATGGGTGGTGTAGGCAATGATGGTCATATCGCGTTTAACGAACCGGCGTCATCTCTGGCTTCCCGCACCCGTATTAAAACGCTGACCCATGACACGCGCGTGGCAAACTCCCGTTTCTTTGACGGCGATGTTAACCAGGTTCCGAAATACGCCCTGACCGTTGGCGTAGGCACCCTGCTGGATGCCGAAGAAGTGATGATTCTGGTGCTGGGCGGCGTGAAAGCGCAAGCGCTCCAGGCTGCCGTTGAAGGCAACGTTAACCATATGTGGACCATCAGCTGCCTGCAGCTGCATCCGAAATCAGTCATCGTCTGCGACGAACCGTCCACGATGGAGCTGAAGGTAAAAACGCTGAAATACTTCAACGAGTTAGAAGCTGAGAACATCAAAGGTCTGTAATTGAATAACCGCCTCTTCATCAAGAGGCGGCCGCTTTTTTTAACCGGGGGTCGTTATGTACGCTTTAACCCACGGTCGGATTTATACCGGCCATGAAATTCTGGATGACCATGCGATTGTTATCGCTGATGGCCTGATTGAACGTGTTTGCCCGCTGGCAGAACTGCCGCCGGAGATTGAACAGCGCTCACTCAATGGAGCAGTAATCTCCCCCGGTTTCATCGACGTACAGCTCAACGGCTGCGGCGGTGTGCAATTCAATGACACCGCGGATGCGGTGACGGTCGAAACGCTGGAGATCATGCAGAAAGCCAACGAGAAATCGGGCTGCACCAGCTATCTGCCAACGCTCATCACCAGCAGTGATGACCTCATGAAGCAGGGTATCCGCGTGATGCGCGAATACCTGGCCAAACATCCTAATCAGGCGCTGGGTCTGCACCTTGAAGGGCCATGGCTGAATATGGTTAAGAAAGGAACGCATAACCCGAATTACGTGCGTAAACCTGATGCGGAGCTGGTTGACTACATGTGTGCGAACGCCGATGTGATCACCAAAGTGACGCTGGCGCCTGAAATAGCGGGAACGGATGTCATCAGCAAACTGGCTGGTGCCGGGATTATCGTTTCAGCAGGTCACTCAAACGCGACGCTGAAAGAAGCGAAAGCCGGTTTCCGCGCGGGCATTACCTTCGCAACGCACCTTTACAACGCCATGCCGTATATCACAGGCCGTGAACCGGGTCTGGTCGGGGCGATCCTGGATGAGCCAGACGTCTACTGCGGCATTATTGCTGACGGCTTACACGTCGATTATACCAACATCCGCAACGCTAAGCGGCTGAAAGGTGACAAGCTTTGTCTGGTGACGGATGCCACCGCGCCGGCAGGTGCAAATATTGAGCAGTTCATTTTTGCCGGTAAAACAATATACTACCGCAATGGACTGTGTGTGGATGAAAACGGTACGCTGAGCGGTTCCTCTTTAACCATGATTGAAGGGGTGCGTAACCTGGTTGAACATTGCGGTATTGCGCTTGATGAAGTCCTGCGTATGGCAACCCTTTATCCGGCTCGCGCAATGGGCGTAGATAAGCAGCTCGGCGGAATTGCACCAGGTATGGTTGCAAACCTGACGGCATTCACACACGATTATAAAATTATTAAGACCATCGTTAATGGTAACGAGGTCGTCACTGAGTAAGTAAAAGTATGACACCTGGCGGACAAGCTCAAATCGGTAATGTCGATCTCGTTAAACAACTTAACAGTGCGGCGGTATACCGCCTGATTGACCAGCACGGACCAATCTCGCGAATTCAGATAGCCGAACAAAGCCAGCTTGCTCCCGCCAGCGTGACAAAAATTACCCGCCAGCTCATTGAGCGCGGTCTGATCAAAGAAGTCGATCAGCAGGCCTCTACCGGGGGCCGCCGCGCGATCTCCATTATCACCGAAACCCGCAATTTTCAGGCCATTGGCGTCCGTCTGGGCCGTCATGACACCACGCTCACACTGTACGATCTGAGCAGTAAAGCCATTGCGGAAGAGCACTACCCTCTTCCGGAGCGCACCCAGGAGACGCTGGAGCATGCGCTGCTCAATACCATCGCGCAGTTTATTGAAAGCTGTCAGCGCAAGATCCGCGAACTCATCGCCATCTCCGTGATTCTGCCCGGCCTGGTCGACCCGGAAAGCGGCGTGATCCGCTATATGCCGCACATTCAGGTTGAAAACTGGGGGCTGGTCGACGCGCTGGAAAAGCGTTTTAAAGTGACCTGCTTTGTGGGCCACGACATTCGCTCGCTGGCGCTGGCAGAGCACTACTTTGGTGCGAGCCAGGACTGCGAAGACTCTATTCTGGTGCGCGTTCACCGCGGAACGGGCGCGGGTATTATCTCTAACGGCCGTATTTTTATTGGTCGCAACGGTAACGTCGGCGAGATTGGCCACATTCAGGTTGAACCCCTCGGGGAGCGCTGCCACTGCGGCAACTTCGGTTGTCTTGAAACCATTGCCGCAAACACGGCCATCGAGCAGCGGGTTCGCCATCTCCTTGAACAGGGCTACCAAAGCCGCGTCACGCTGGACGATTGCAAGATAGGCACCATCTGCAAAGCCGCCAATAAGGGCGACGCGCTGGCCTGCGAAGTGATCGAGCAGGTAGGACGCCACCTGGGGAAAACCATCGCCATCGCCATTAACTTGTTTAACCCTCAAAAAGTGGTGATTGCCGGTGAAATTGTGGAGGCGGAAAAGGTGCTGCTCCCCGCCATTGAAGGCTGTATTAACACCCAGGCGCTGAAAGCATTCCGCCAGAACCTCCCGGTGGTTCGTTCAAAGCTTGACCATCGCTCGGCGATCGGCGCGTTCGCGCTGGTCAAACGCGCCATGCTCAACGGAATTCTGCTGCAGCATTTGCTGGAAAGTTGATCGGACCTTATAGTAACGCCTTCTTTTTTTGATGTCGGACTGTCCATGACCATTAAGAATGTAATTTGTGATATCGACGGCGTGCTGATGCACGACAACGTTGCCGTGCCGGGTGCTGCGGAGTTTCTTCACCGCATCATCGACAAAGGAATGCCACTGGTTCTGCTCACGAACTACCCTTCCCAAACCGGTCAGGACCTGGCTAACCGCTTTGCCACGGCGGGTGTCGACGTCCCGGACAGCGTGTTTTATACCTCGGCGATGGCCACGGCGGATTTTCTGAAGCGTCAAGAAGGGAAAAAAGCCTACGTCGTCGGTGAAGGCGCGCTGATCCACGAGCTGTACAAAGCGGGTTTTACCATCACCGATGTTAATCCGGACTTTGTGATTGTCGGCGAAACGCGCTCCTTTAACTGGGAGATGATGCATAAAGCTGCATACTTTGTCGCCAGCGGCGCGCGCTTTATCGCCACCAACCCGGATACGCACGGCCGTGGTTTTTATCCGGCCTGCGGCGCGCTGTGCGCCGGTATCGAGAAAATCTCTGGCCGTAAGCCGTTTGTGGTCGGGAAACCTAGCCCGTGGATCATTCGTGCCGCGCTGAACAAAATGCAGGCCCACTCTGAAGAAACCGTTATTGTCGGCGACAACCTGCGCACCGATATTCTGGCCGGTTTCCAGGCGGGTCTTGAGACCATCCTGGTTCTCTCCGGCGTCTCTCAACTTGATGACATTGATTCGATGCCGTTCCGGCCAAGCTGGATTTACCCCTCCGTCGATGAAATCGACATCATCTGATACCGAACCACGCCCCAGGGCGTGGTTTTTCATTTATAACCTACGCAAATAGAACACCATCTAACAAAAAACACGTTTTATTGCACAATCATCAATAAAAGAATCCATGACGTACTCTTTTTTCACTATTCCGCAATCACTGTTGCACTATTTGCGTTTTCACCCGTAAAACGCTTGCGCGCCCTGCCCCTTTGCGGCATTTTCATAAGCAAGCAACATTACAAAGCAACAGGGTTAACGGAGAAGGTTATGTGTTCAATTTTTGGCGTACTGGATATTAAAACTGACGCGGGTGAACTGCGTAAAAAAGCACTCGAACTGTCCCGCCTGATGCGCCATCGCGGCCCGGACTGGTCAGGCGTTTACGCCAGTGACAAAGCGATTCTGGCTCACGAACGTCTGTCTATTGTTGACGTCAACGCCGGTGCACAGCCGCTGTATAACGAGAAAAAAACGCACGCGCTGGCTGTCAACGGTGAAATCTACAACCACCAGGCGCTGCGCGCCGAATATGGCGACCGCTACGCGTTCCAGACCGGTTCTGACTGTGAAGTGATCCTGGCGCTGTATCAGGAGAAAGGGCCCGAGTTCCTGGACGACCTGCAGGGCATGTTTGCCTTCGCCCTGTACGACAGCGAAAAAGACGCTTACCTGATTGGCCGTGACCATATCGGCATTATCCCGCTGTACATGGGCCACGATGAGCACGGCAACTTCTACGTCGCCTCTGAAATGAAAGCCCTGGTGCCGGTATGCCGCACCATTAAAGAGTTCCCGGCTGGCAGCTATCTGTGGAGCAAAGACGGCGAGATCCGCTCCTATTACCAGCGCGACTGGTTCGACTACGATGCGGTAAAAGACAACGTCACGGACAAAGCCGAGCTGCGTCAGGCACTGGAAGATTCCGTGAAAAGCCACCTGATGTCTGACGTGCCCTACGGCGTGCTGCTCTCCGGCGGTCTGGACTCCTCCGTGATCTCCGCGATCACCAAGAAATTCGCGGCCCGTCGCGTGGAAGATCAGGAGCGCTCAGAAGCCTGGTGGCCACAGCTGCACTCTTTTGCCGTTGGCCTGGAAGGCGCACCTGACCTGAAAGCCGCGCAGGAAGTGGCAAACCACCTCGGCACCGTGCACCATGAGATTCATTTCACCGTGCAGGAAGGTCTGGATGCGATCCGCGATGTGATCTATCACATTGAAACCTATGACGTGACCACCATCCGCGCCTCGACCCCGATGTACCTGATGTCGCGTAAGATCAAAGCGATGGGCATCAAGATGGTGCTCTCCGGCGAAGGTTCTGACGAAGTGTTTGGCGGCTACCTGTACTTCCATAAGGCGCCGAACGCCAAAGAGTTGCACGAAGAGACCGTGCGCAAGCTGCAGGCCCTGCATATGTTTGACTGTGCGCGTGCCAACAAAGCGATGTCGGCCTGGGGCGTGGAAGCGCGCGTGCCGTTCCTGGATAAGAAATTCCTCGACGTGGCGATGCGCATCAACCCGCAGGACAAGATGTGCGGCAACGGCAAAATGGAAAAACATATCCTGCGTGAATGTTTTGAATCCTACCTGCCGGCGAGCGTGGCATGGCGTCAGAAAGAGCAGTTCTCTGATGGCGTAGGCTATAGCTGGATCGACACCCTGAAAGAGGTCGCGGCAAAACAGGTTTCTGACCAACAGCTGGAAACCGCAAGCTTCCGCTTCCCGTACAACACGCCGGGTTCGAAAGAGGCCTATCTGTATCGTGAAATTTTTGAAGAGCTGTTCCCTGTACCGAGCGCCGCGGAGTGCGTACCGGGTGGCCCGTCCGTCGCCTGCTCTTCTGCCAAAGCGATTGAATGGGATGAATCTTTCAAATCCATGAACGATCCATCAGGACGCGCGGTAGGCGTTCACCAGTCAGCCTACAAATAATCACTCAGATCGCAATCAGGCCCCTCAGGGGCCTGATTTTTTTGCCTCGTATTTCACCGCCTAAATCTGATTAATAACCAATAATTGCCGAATATTCGGTCACGCTGTTCGCAACCTAACCAAACAGTCACATTCCGGCTATTTTCGTTGAAAAAGGTGTTGACGCTGCAAGGGTCTATACGCATAATGCGCCCCGCAACGCCGATAAGGTAACGCGAAAAAAAGATGGCTACGTAGCTCAGTTGGTTAGAGCACATCACTCATAATGATGGGGTCACAGGTTCGAATCCCGTCGTAGCCACCATCTTTTTTGCGGGAGTGGCGAAATTGGTAGACGCACCAGATTTAGGTTCTGGCGCCGCAAGGTGTGCGAGTTCAAGTCTCGCCTCCCGCACCATTCCCAGGTAAGCGTTGCACGGATGGGGTATCGCCAAGCGGTAAGGCACCGGTTTTTGATACCGGCATTCCCTGGTTCGAATCCAGGTACCCCAGCCATATTTCTTCGATTTTGCGGTTCTCCGCGGTATTGGGGTATCGCCAAGCGGTAAGGCACCGGTTTTTGATACCGGCATTCCCTGGTTCGAATCCAGGTACCCCAGCCATCGAAGATTGCAGTACTGGCTACGTAGCTCAGTTGGTTAGAGCACATCACTCATAATGATGGGGTCACAGGTTCGAATCCCGTCGTAGCCACCAAATTTAGATTGTCGATTTTTCGGTAATCAAGACAAATTGTTGGGGTATCGCCAAGCGGTAAGGCACCGGATTCTGATTCCGGCATTCCGAGGTTCGAATCCTCGTACCCCAGCCAATTTAAAAAGTCGTTAAGCAGCTTGTTTAACGCAATTGGGGTGTCGCCAAGCGGTAAGGCTCTGGTTTCTGATACCAGCATTCCGGGGTTCGAATCCCTGCACCCCAGCCACTTAAGTAACAAAAAAGCCCGCTCTGCGGGCTTTTTTGTTTTTGTTGTTAGTATTGTGCGGCCTGATGCCCTCACCCTGCCCCTCTCCCACGGGGAGAGGGAATGAAAACTAAAGTCCTAAGGCGTATTTCAGCGCCTGACGCTTCAAACCACCTGCACGCTCCGCTGCCATCAATCCAATATTACGCAGAATACGCACCGGGGCCAGGTCATTGCTGAATCCGGCATAGAACAGATCCATCCCCGACTGCATAATAAAGTTATCCGCCATGCGTCGCGTCTGATAACGCTTCAGCACCTGATGGCTGGCCCAGTTTTCCGCGTGCCCGCGGGCGCTGCCCAGCACATCCAGTAACGCATCGACATCACGGTACCCCAGGTTCACGCCCTGCCCGGCCAGCGGATGAATGGTGTGTGCCGCATCGCCCACCAGCGCCAGCCCTTCACGGGCATACTGCAAAGCATGGCGTCGCGTGAGGGGAAACGCCCCGGCAGCCACCGGCGTAACGTTGCCCAGACGGCCCGGGAAATGCAGGCGGATTTCCCGCTGCAATTGTTCCATTGAAAGCCCCTGCAGCTGGCGAATGCGCGCCGGTTTGTCGTACCAGACCAGCGATGCCCAGTTATCAAAGAGCGGTAAAAAAGCGTGCGGACCGTTCGGCGTAAAGTGCTGCCAGGTGCCTTCTCCCGGCGCATTCTCGCACTCGACGGTAATCAGCATGCAGGATTGCTCATACTGCCATGCATGAACCCCGATACCCGCCATCTGTCTGACCTGAGAGTTAGCGCCGTCCGCCCCAACGACCAGCTTCACGGCAAGTTCATCGCCGCTGTTGAGCGTTAGTAAATAGCCGCTCTCGTGAGGATGCAGTGCCTTAAGCGACGCAGGAACACGCAGCGTCACCTTCGGATGCGTCTCCAGCGCCTGCCAGAGCGCCAGCTGGAGCACGTTGTTTTCCACCATATAACCCAGGCGCGGCAGCTTCAGCTCAGCGGCATCAAACGCGACGTGGGCATTTTCCCACTCCCAGGTTTCAAGACGACTGTAAGGATGGGCGCGCATCGCCAGCACCGCCTCCCAGACGCCCAGCCCGCGCAGCAGATCGACGGATGCCGCGCTGATCGCGGAAATGCGCACATCCGGTTTGCTGGCGGGATCGAAGGCCGGCGGAGCAGCCTGTTCAATTACCGTTACCTCAAATCCCTGCTGCGCCAGCCCCAGCGCCAGCGCGCCGCCGACCATACCGCCGCCGACAACGGCAACTTCGGTGTGTAGGAGTGTCATGGTCAATTTTCCTTATTGGAGAATCCCTTAAGTTTACCGGATTTTTGCGGTCCTGAGACACATAACCTTCATACTGGTCACAACCCCACCAAAGCATTACAATACGCGGCTTGCATTCCTGAGCTGAGCAAGTCGATGACTAAAAAACTCCATATAAAAACCTGGGGCTGTCAGATGAACGAATACGATTCATCCAAGATGGCCGATCTGCTGGATTCAACCCACGGATACCAGCTGACAGAAAATGTGAAAGAAGCGGACGTACTGCTGCTGAACACCTGTTCGATTCGTGAAAAAGCGCAGGAAAAAGTCTTTCACGTGTTAGGCCGCTGGAAGCTTCTCAAACGAAAAAATCCGGACCTGATCATCGGGGTGGGTGGCTGCGTCGCGTCGCAGGAAGGTAAGCTGATCCGCCAGAGAGCCCCGTATGTGGATATTGTCTTTGGCCCTCAGACCCTTCACCGCCTGCCGGAGATGATCAATCAGGTTCGCGGCAACCGTAGTCCGGTCGTTGACGTCAGCTTCCCGGAAATCGAAAAGTTTGACCGTCTGCCGGAGCCGCGCGCAGATGGCCCGACCGCCTTCGTCTCCATCATGGAAGGCTGCAACAAATACTGCACTTACTGCGTGGTGCCTTACACCCGCGGTGAAGAAGTCAGCCGTCCGGCAGATGATATTCTGTTTGAAATTGCGCAGCTTGCCGCACAGGGCGTTCGCGAAGTGAACCTGCTGGGCCAGAACGTAAACGCCTGGCGCGGGGAAAACTACGACGGCACCACCGGCAGCTTTGCCGAGCTGCTGCGTCTGGTGGCCGCGATTGACGGTATAGACCGCATTCGCTTTACCACCAGCCATCCGATGGAGTTTACCGACGACATCATTGACGTGTATCGCGATACGCCAGAGCTGGTGAGCTTCCTGCACCTGCCGATTCAGTGTGGCTCTGACCGCGTGCTGAACCTGATGGGCCGCCCGCATACGGTGCTGGAGTACAAGTCCACCATTCGTAAGCTGCGTGAAGCGCGTCCGGATATTCAGATCAGCTCCGACTTTATCGTCGGCTTCCCTGGCGAAACCGCTGATGACTTCGAGCGCACCATGAAGCTCATCGGTGAAGTGAATTTTGACGTCAGCTACAGCTTCATCTTCTCTGCGCGTCCTGGAACACCTGCGGCCGATATGGTTGACGATGTGCCGGAAGAAGAGAAAAAGCAGCGTCTGTATATTCTGCAGGAGCGTATTAACCAGCAGGCCAACGCGTGGAGCCGCCGTATGCTCGGCACCGTTCAGCGCATTCTGGTGGAAGGCACCTCCCGCAAGAGCATTATGGAACTCTCCGGTCGTACCGAAAACAACCGCGTGGTGAACTTTGAAGGCACCCCGGATATGATCGGTAAATTCGTGGACGTCGAGATTGTCGAAGTGCTGACCAACTCGCTGCGCGCTAAGCTGGTACGCACCGAGGACGAAATGGGCCTGCGTATTGCCGAGTCACCGGAATCCGTGATCTCTCGTACCCGCAAAGAAAACGATTCTGGCGTGGGGATTTACCAGCCTTAATCCTCCTGGCCTGCCTTTCCGGCAGGCCTTGTATTTCCTCTCATCGTCCCCAATATCTTGCGCAACGCTTGCGCCTTTATTCTGTGGCGTGAATAATTTCGGTAATGACCGTTTTATTACGCCCTATCGCAATGGGTCAGTTAACCAATTAAAGAGGAACAGTTTGAATATAGATACGCGTGAAATTAGCCTTGAGCCAGCAGACAACGCTCGCCTGCTGAGCCTGTGCGGGCCGTTTGATGACAACATCAAACAACTGGAGCGACGTCTGGGTATCGAAATCAATCGTCGCGATAATCATTTCAAACTTACCGGACGCCCTATCTGCGTTAACGCCGCTGCGGATATTTTGCGTAGCCTGTATGTTGATACCGCCCCAATGCGCGGCGAAACGCAGGATATCGAGCCGGAACAGATCCACCTCGCCATTAAAGAGGCGCGCGTGCTTGAGCAAAGCGCGGAAAGCGTGCCGGACTACGGCAAGGCCATTAACATCAAGACCAAACGTGGCGTTATTAAGCCGCGTACGCCAAACCAGGCGCAGTACATCGCCAATATCCTCGACCACGACATCACCTTCGGGGTGGGCCCTGCGGGTACGGGTAAAACCTATCTGGCCGTTGCCGCTGCGGTGGATGCGCTGGAACGCCAGGATATCCGTCGTATTCTGCTGACCCGCCCGGCCGTTGAAGCGGGCGAAAAGCTGGGCTTCCTGCCGGGCGATCTGAGCCAGAAGGTCGACCCGTATCTGCGTCCCTTATACGATGCGCTGTTCGAAATGCTGGGCTTTGAGAAGGTCGAGAAGCTCATTGAGCGTAACGTTATCGAAGTTGCCCCGCTCGCCTACATGCGCGGTCGTACGCTGAACGATGCGTTCATCATTCTCGATGAGAGCCAGAACACCACCATCGAACAGATGAAGATGTTCCTGACACGTATCGGCTTTAACTCGAAAGCGGTCATCACCGGTGACGTCACCCAGATCGACCTGCCGCGCAGCACCAAATCAGGCCTGCGCCACGCCATTGAGGTGCTGGCCGAGGTCGACGAAATAAGCTTTAACTTCTTCCACAGTGAAGACGTGGTACGCCACCCGGTGGTCGCGCGTATCGTTAACGCCTATGAAGCCTGGGAAGAGGCGGATCAGAAGCGTAAGGCCGAACTGGCCGCAGAACGTAAGCGCGAAGCGCAGGAGCAAGAACAGAAATGAGTCAGGTGATCCTCGATTTACAGCTGGCCTGTGAAGATAATTCCGGCATGCCAGATGAGGCACAGTTTCAGAAATGGCTGGATGCCGTTATTCCTCAGTTTCAGGAAGAATCAGAAGTGACGATTCGCCTGGTGGATGAAGCAGAAAGCCATGAGCTTAACCTGACCTATCGCGGGAAAGATAAGCCGACCAACGTGCTCTCTTTCCCATTCGAAGCGCCGCCGGGCATTGAGATGCCGCTGCTGGGCGATCTGATCATCTGCCGTCAGGTGGTTGAGCAGGAAGCTAAAGAACAGCAAAAGCCGCTTGAGGCCCACTGGGCGCATATGGTGGTACACGGCAGCTTGCACCTGCTGGGCTACGATCACATTGAAGATGACGAAGCGGAAGAGATGGAGTCCCTCGAGACAGAGATAATGCTTGCTCTGGGCTATGAGGATCCGTACATTGCCGAGAAAGAATAGTCCGTCACCTGACTGACTCACATGCCGCCACGAAAGGACATCGCGTGGCGGTAAACGTTGAACTAACAAGAGAACCCTTAACAAACGCCATGAGCGACGACAATTCACACAGTAGCGACACGACAACCAGTAAAAAGGGATTTTTCTCCCTCATTCTGAACCAGCTTTTCCACGGCGAACCCAAAAACCGTGATGAACTGCTGGAGCTGATTCGTGATTCCGGGCAGAACGACCTTATCGACGAAGATACGCGCGAAATGCTCGAAGGGGTTATGGACATCGCCGACCAGCGCGTTCGCGATATCATGATCCCCCGCTCGCAGATGATCACCCTGAAACGTAACCAGACGCTGGACGAGTGCCTCGATGTGATCATCGAATCCGCCCACTCGCGTTTCCCGGTCATCAGCGAAGACAAAGATCACATCGAAGGGATTTTGATGGCCAAAGATCTGCTGCCGTTTATGCGCAGCGATGCCGAAGCCTTCAGCATGGAAAAAGTGTTACGCCAGGCCGTGGTTGTGCCGGAAAGTAAACGTGTGGATCGGATGCTGAAAGAGTTTCGCTCTCAGCGTTACCACATGGCGATTGTTATTGATGAATTTGGTGGCGTTTCCGGTCTGGTCACGATCGAGGATATCCTTGAGCTGATCGTGGGCGAAATCGAAGACGAGTACGACGAAGAAGAAGATATCGACTTCCGTCAGCTTAGCCGCCACACCTGGACCGTGCGTGCGCTGGCCTCGATTGAGGACTTCAACGACGCCTTCGGTACCCACTTCAGCGATGAAGAGGTCGATACCATTGGCGGGCTGGTGATGCAGGCCTTTGGTCACCTCCCGGCGCGCGGTGAGACCGTTGACATCGACGGTTACCAGTTCAAAGTGGCAATGGCCGACAGCCGACGTATCATACAGGTTCACGTCAGAACGCCGGACGACTCACCGGTGCCAAAACTGGAAGATTAATGTAAATGGCATTTGCCCCACTGCTTGAACGCCAGCGCGTCCGTTTGCTGCTGGCGCTGTTACTTGGAGCCAGCGGTACGCTGGCTTTCTCTCCTTACGATATCTGGCCCGCGGCCATTCTCTCCCTGATGGGGCTTCAGGGCCTGACCCTGAATCGTCGTCCGGTACAGGCTGCTGCCATCGGTTACTTCTGGGGGCTGGGGCTCTTTGGCTCAGGCATCAACTGGGTTTATGTCAGCATCGCCCAGTTTGGCGGTATGCCAGGCCCGGTAAACGTCTTCCTGGTGGTATTGCTCGCCGCGTATCTCTCGCTCTATACCGGTCTGTTCGCCGGCATCCTTTCTCGCCTGTGGCCAAAAACCACCTGGCTGCGCCTCGCTATTGCCGCACCGGTGGTCTGGCAAATAACCGAGTTCCTGCGAGGCTGGGTGCTGACGGGATTCCCGTGGCTGCAGTTTGGCTACAGCCAGATTGATGGCCCCCTGAAAGGGCTGGCACCGGTAATGGGCGTTGAGGCCATCAACTTCCTGCTGATGGTGGTGAGCGGCCTGCTGGTATTAGCGCTGGTCACACGCTGCTGGAAGCCGCTGGCTGTAGCGCTGGTGCTGTTTGCCCTGCCCTTCCCGCTGCGCTATATCCAGTGGTTCACGCCTGTGCCAGAGCGCGCCATGCAGGTTTCCATGGTGCAGGGGAATATCCCGCAGTCTATGAAATGGGATGAGAAAGAGCTGCTGAATACGCTGAAGATTTACGCCAACGCCACCGAAGAGGTGATGGGTAAATCCCAGCTGATTATCTGGCCGGAATCTGCAATCCCCGATCTGGAAATTAACCAGCAGCCGTTCCTCAATATGATGAACGACCTGCTGCTGGCGCGCGGCAGCACGCTGATCACCGGGATTGTCGATGCGCGTCTGAATCAGCAGAACCGCTACGACACCTACAACAGCATCATTACGCTCGGGAAAGATAGCGAGTACAGCTATCACTCCACTGACCGGTACAACAAGAATCATCTGGTGCCGTTTGGTGAATTTGTCCCGCTAGAGTCGATTCTGCGCCCGCTGGCCCCGTTCTTTGACCTGCCGATGTCCTCTTTCAGCCGCGGCCCGTACGTACAGCCTCAGCTGCACGCGCACGGCCTGGCCCTGACGGCGGCCATCTGCTACGAAATCATTCTCGGCGAGCAGGTACGCGATAACTTCCGCCCGGATACTGACTACCTGCTGACCATCTCCAACGATGCGTGGTTTGGTAAGTCAATCGGCCCGTGGCAGCACTTCCAGATGGCACGTATGCGCTCCCTGGAGCTGGCGCGTCCGCTGCTGCGCAGTACCAACAACGGCATCACCGCCGTGATTGGTCCGCAGGGTGAAATTCAGGCGATGATCCCGCAGTTTACCCGTGAGGTACTGACCACTAAAGTCACGCCAACCACGGGGCTGACGCCATATGCGCGTACCGGCAACTGGCCGCTGTGGATTTTGACCGTGCTGTTCGGCTTTGGCGCGGTGCTGATGAGCCTGCGTCAGCGTCGGAAATAACCTTCCCTTCTGTTGCCGGGTGGCGCTGACGCTTACCCGGCCTGGTTTCCCATGCTGTAGGTCGGGTAAGGCGTTGCCGCCACCCGACAATTTTCTCCAGACTCCCATTTTGGCACGGCTATTGCTTTGTTTATTCAGGTAAACGCAGTTTGGCTTAACGTGCAACTTTGTCGCACCAGCGTAGATCATCGGTAGCACCGAAACGGTGCAACGGGAGATATTTGCCTCTGATTGGTGCGGCGCGCTTCGCAAAAATAAACAATAACGCAGCAAAATCTTTACATTAAGCCAGACTAAATGTTAACAAGCTTGCATAACACTGCACTCGCACTGCGCGAGATATAACAACATCACAATGGGTATCAAAGCGTCTCTGGCGCTGATAAAAAAGGAGTTGGGTATGCAATTACGTAAACTGGCCACAGCAATGCTGGTTATGGGAATGTCTGCAGGCGTGGTTCACGCTGAAGATGCGCCTGCAGCAGGCAGCACTCTCGACAAGATTGCCAAAAACGGCGTGATCGTGGTCGGCCACCGTGAATCTTCAGTCCCGTTCTCTTACTACGACAACACGCAAAAAGTCGTGGGCTATTCACAGGATTACTCCAACGCCATCGTTGAAGCTGTGAAGAAAAAGCTGAACAAACCTGACCTGCAGGTGAAGCTGATCCCAATCACTTCACAGAACCGTATTCCACTGCTGCAAAACGGCACCTTTGACTTCGAGTGTGGCTCCACCACCAATAACCTCGAGCGTCAGAAACAGGCTGCCTTCTCTGACACTATCTTTGTCGTGGGCACCCGTCTGCTGACGAAGAAAGGCGGTGAGATCAAAGACTTCGCTGACCTGAAAGGCAAAGCGGTTGTTGTGACCTCCGGTACCACGTCAGAAGTGCTGCTGCACAAGCTGAACGACGAGAAGAAAATGGATATGCGCATCATCAGCGCGAAAGACCATGGCGACTCCTTCCGTACCCTGGAAAGCGGTCGTGCCGTCGCGTTTATGATGGATGACGCCCTGCTGGCGGGCGAACGTGCGAAAGCGAAAAAACCAGACAACTGGGATATCGTCGGTACCGCGCAGTCCAAAGAAGCCTACGGCTGTATGCTGCGTAAAGACGATCCGCAGTTCAAAAAGCTGATCGATGACACCATCGCTCAGGTGCAGACCTCCGGCGAAGCCGAAAAATGGTTCGACAAGTGGTTCAAGAACCCGATTCCACCAAAAAACCTGAACATGAATTTTGAACTGTCTGACGACATGAAAGCGCTGTTCAAATCTCCAAATGACAAGGCTCTTAACTAATTAGAACAACAGGGGCGGGATCTCCTGCCCTCTCGATTGTCGGGAAGCATGGACAGACTATACGTTGAGTGGTCGTTCCCCACTCAGCGCGAAAAATGAGCTTCTCACCAATCTTCGAGGGTAGCGCTGCTACCCTTTTTTTTCTGGAGTTTATTATGTCAATAGACTGGAACTGGGGCATATTCCTGCAACAAGCCCCGTTCGGCAACACCACCTATCTTGGCTGGCTGTGGAGCGGCTTTCAGGTCACCGTGGCATTATCGATAACGGCGTGGATCATCGCGTTTCTTGTCGGTTCTTTGTTCGGTATTCTGCGCACCGTCCCTAACCGTTTTCTTTCAACGCTTGGCACCCTGTATGTGGAACTGTTCCGTAACGTTCCGCTGATCGTGCAATTCTTTACCTGGTATCTGGTCATCCCTGAACTGCTGCCCGAAAATATTGGCATGTGGTTCAAGTCGGAACTGGATCCGAACGTGCAGTTCTTTGTCTCCTCCATGATGTGTCTGGGGCTTTTTACCGCTGCGCGCGTTTGCGAGCAGGTGCGTGCCGCCATTCAGTCATTGCCGCGCGGACAAAAAAACGCGGGCCTGGCAATGGGCCTGACGCTGCCCCAAACCTACCGCTACGTGCTGCTGCCTAACGCCTACCGCGTTATCGTTCCACCGATGACCTCTGAGATGATGAACCTGGTGAAAAACTCGGCCATCGCCTCAACCATCGGCCTGGTCGATATGGCCGCGCAGGCGGGCAAGCTGCTGGATTACTCCGCTCACGCGTGGGAATCCTTCACCGCGATCACGCTCGCGTATGTTCTGATTAACGCTTTCATCATGCTGGTGATGAACCTGGTTGAACGCAAAATCCGCCTGCCGGGTAATCTGGGGGGCAAATAATGTACGAATTTGACTGGAGTTCTATCGTTCCATCCATGCCTTACCTGCTTGATGGCCTGGTGATTACCTTAAAAATCACCGTTATCGCCATCATCATTGGTATCGTCTGGGGTACCCTGCTGGCCGTCATGCGCCTGTCGAGCTTTAAGCCGTTCGCCTGGTTTGCGACCGCCTACGTTAACGTGTTCCGCTCCATCCCGCTGGTGATGGTGCTGCTGTGGTTTTACCTGATTGTGCCCGGCTTCCTGCAGAACGTGCTGGGGCTGTCGCCGAAAACCGATATCCGTCTGATCTCCGCCATGGTGGCGTTCTCAATGTTCGAGGCCGCTTACTACTCGGAGATTATCCGAGCGGGCATTCAGAGTATTTCCCGCGGGCAATCCAGCGCTGCGCTGGCGCTGGGGATGACGCACTGGCAGTCCATGCAGCTCATTATTCTGCCGCAGGCGTTTCGCGCCATGGTTCCGCTCCTGCTGACCCAAGGCATCGTGCTGTTCCAGGATACCTCCCTGGTCTACGTTCTGAGTCTGGCAGACTTCTTCCGTACCGCGTCAACCATCGGTGAACGTGATGGTACGCAGGTCGAGATGGTGCTCTTCGCGGGTGCGGTCTATTTTGTGATTAGTTTAAGCGCGTCGCTGTTGGTCAGCTGGCTGAAGAAAAGGACGGTATAATGATTTCCCTGAAAAATGTTTCTAAATGGTATGGGCACTTTCAGGTGCTGACCGACTGCTCCACCGAAGTGAAAAAAGGTGACGTGGTGGTGGTGTGCGGGCCGTCCGGCTCCGGTAAATCGACGCTGATCAAAACCGTCAACGGACTGGAGCCGGTGCAGCAGGGTGAGATTGTCGTCAACGGCACCAGGGTCAACGACAAGAAAACCAACCTCGCTCAGCTTCGCTCTCATGTTGGCATGGTGTTCCAGCACTTTGAGCTGTTCCCTCACCTCTCCATTATTGAGAACCTGACGCTGGCGCAGGTAAAAGTGCTTAAGCGTGATAAAAAAGCATCGCGCGAGAAAGGTCTGAAACTCCTGGAACGCGTTGGGCTTTCGGCGCATGCCGATAAGTTCCCGGCACAGCTTTCTGGCGGCCAACAGCAGCGTGTGGCGATCGCCCGCGCGCTGTGTATGGATCCGGTGGCAATGCTGTTTGATGAGCCAACGTCGGCGCTCGATCCAGAGATGATCAACGAAGTGCTGGACGTGATGGTCGAGCTGGCTCACGAAGGGATGACCATGATGGTGGTGACCCACGAAATGGGCTTCGCCCGTAAAGTGGCCAACCGCGTGATCTTTATGGACGAAGGGAAAATTGTCGAAGACTCACCGAAAGAAGAGTTCTTCGCTAACCCGAAATCCGACCGCGCCAAAGACTTCCTTGCGAAAATCCTGCACTAATCTTCCCGGTGCGCAATCTGCGGATTGCGCACTGCTTCACGCTTTCACTCACTTCCTCTCGTCGGCGTCACATTGCAGCGTTAACCTTGTCACAAAATAACGCTACGTATGGAGAACGCTATGGCACAGCCTATTATTCTCGATTGCGATCCGGGTCATGATGACGCGATCGCGCTCGTCCTTGCACTTGCCTCCCCTGAACTCGACGTGAAAGCCGTCACCTCATCCGCCGGAAACCAGACGCCAGACAAAACCCTGCGCAACGTGCTGCGCATGCTCACGCTGCTCAAACGCACCGATATTCCTGTCGCCGGCGGGGCCGTGAAGCCGCTGATGCGCGAGCTGATTATTGCCGACAGCGTTCATGGTGAAAGCGGGCTGGACGGTCCGGCACTGCCGGAGCCGGGTTTCACGCCGCAAAACTGTACCGCCGTGGAGCTGATGGCGAAGGTGCTGCGCGAAAGCGCGGAACCGGTAACGCTGGTGGCAACCGGACCGCAAACCAACGTTGCGCTGCTGCTGAACAGCCATCCTGAGCTGCATAATAAAATTGCCCGTATTGTGATTATGGGCGGGGCCATGGGGCTGGGGAACTGGACGCCTGCGGCGGAGTTCAACATCTTTGTCGATCCGGAAGCGGCGGAAATCGTCTTCCAGTCCGGCTTGCCTATTGTGATGGCCGGACTGGACGTTACCCACCGCGCGCAGATTATGGCGGACGATATTGAGCGTTTCCGCTCGGTGGGCAACCCGGTTGCGACAACCGTGGCCGAGCTGCTCGACTTCTTTATGGAGTATCACAAAGCCGAGAAGTGGGGCTTCCACGGCGCGCCGCTGCACGACCCGAGCACCATTGCCTGGCTACTGAAGCCGGAGATGTTCACCACGGTGGACAGATGGGTCGGCGTTGAGACGCAGGGAAAATACACCCAGGGAATGACGGTGGTGGATTACTACTCGCTGACGGGGAATAAAGCGAATACCACGGTGATGGTGGACATCGATCGCGAGGCGTTTGTGGATTTGCTGGCGGAGAGACTTGCTTACTATAGTGCGGCCTGATGCCCTCACCCCAACCCTCTCCCACGGGGAGAGGGTGCAAACAGTTTTGCTTTTCTAGGGCTCAAACGGCCGACGCTGGAACTGATCGTGGCCGCATTTCGGGCACATCGGTAGAACATCCGGCGTATACACCGCAATATGATGGTGGCAATTCTCGCACACCAGATTTCCCAAGCCGACCACCTCACCACTGTGATAAACACCGTGATGGTTCAAATCCTGAAAGACCTCGCGCCACTCCAGCTGCGTTTTATCCGTGATGTCGGCCAGCTCTTGCCACAGGCTCTCTTTAATCACCCGCATAAAAACGCTGTCCGTGACCTCCTCCTGACTCTCCTGGTAGCTGCGAGCGAACTCTTCCAGATCGCGACGCACGGCGCGAGTCACCTCTTCCACTTCGGTTCGCGTTAACTCACCCGTTTGCGTCACGCGGGCACGCGCCTGCTCCACCAGCGCGTCGATATCTCGCTCGCCGTTACGCAGCCGTTCCGTCAGTGTCGCCACCAGTTCGCGGTAAAATTGAGCAACCTTGTTCATCATTTTGCCTCCCGGGTAAGTAACTATTTCTAATAATAGACCTTATTTCATCGCCGCTTTGTCAGGTGAAGCACAGACCCGGTAAATTCCTGCAAAGCGCATTTGTGCGAAAGGCTGTTTTGACGCGGGCGTTTGGGCTATGCTATGCGGATCTGAATTACCACATCCATTGGCTACATTTGTAGCTGTATTGAAAACAGGACCACTGGCTGCCATGCAAGAGCAATACCGCCCGGAAGAGATAGAATCAAAAGTCCAGCAACACTGGGACGAGAAGCGCACCTTTGAAGTAACCGAAGACGAGAGCAAAGAGAAGTATTACTGCCTGTCGATGCTTCCCTATCCTTCTGGTCGACTACACATGGGCCATGTGCGTAACTACACCATCGGCGATGTGATTGCACGCTACCAGCGCATGCTGGGCAAAAACGTTCTGCAGCCTATCGGCTGGGATGCGTTCGGTCTTCCTGCGGAAGGCGCGGCGGTCAAAAACAACACCGCACCGGCACCTTGGACGTACGACAACATCGCGTACATGAAAAACCAGCTCAAAATGCTGGGCTTTGGCTATGACTGGAGCCGCGAGCTGGCAACCTGTACCCCGGAATACTATCGCTGGGAGCAGAAGTTCTTCACCGAGCTGTACAAAAAAGGCCTGGTATATAAGAAGACCTCTGCCGTTAACTGGTGTCCGAACGACCAGACCGTTCTCGCGAACGAACAGGTTATCGACGGTTGCTGCTGGCGCTGTGACACCAAAGTTGAGCGTAAAGAGATCCCACAGTGGTTTATCAAAATCACCGCTTACGCTGATGAGCTGCTGAACGATCTGGATAACCTGGATCACTGGCCAGATACCGTTAAGACCATGCAGCGCAACTGGATCGGCCGTTCTGAAGGCGTGGAGATTACCTTCAACGTTGAGAACTACGACCAGACCCTGACTGTCTACACCACCCGTCCGGACACCTTCATGGGCGCGACCTACCTGGCCGTAGCCGCAGGTCACCCGCTGGCGCAGAAAGCAGCGGAAAACAATCCGGAGCTGGCCACCTTCATCGACGAGTGCCGCAACACCAAAGTGGCCGAAGCCGACATGGCGACGATGGAGAAAAAAGGGGTTGATACCGGCTTTAAAGCCATTCACCCACTGACTGGCGAAGCAATCCCTGTCTGGGCCGCCAACTTCGTTCTGATGGAATACGGCACAGGCGCCGTGATGGCTGTTCCGGGTCACGACCAGCGCGACTACGAATTTGCCACCAAATATGGCCTGACCATCAAGCCTGTTATCCTGGCGGCTGACGGTTCAGAACCAGACCTGTCTGAACACGCGCTGACTGAAAAAGGCACCCTGTTCAACTCCGGTGAATTTAGCGGTCTCAGCTTCGAAGAGGGCTTCAACGCCATCGCCGATAAGCTGGCCTCTCTGGGCGTGGGCGAGCGTAAAGTTAACTTCCGTCTGCGCGACTGGGGCGTGTCCCGTCAGCGTTACTGGGGTGCGCCAATCCCGATGGTGACGCTGGAAGATGGCTCCGTGATGCCAACCCCGGAAGATCAGCTGCCGGTGATCCTGCCGGAAGACGTGGTCATGGACGGTATCACCAGCCCGATCAAAGCCGATCCGGAGTGGGCAAAAACCACCGTTAACGGTCAGCCTGCGCTGCGTGAAACCGACACCTTTGACACCTTTATGGAATCATCCTGGTACTACGCGCGCTACACCTGCCCGCAGTATCAGGACGGTATGCTCGATTCCGATGCGGCAAACTACTGGCTGCCGGTAGATATATACATCGGTGGCATCGAACACGCCATCATGCACCTGCTCTACTTCCGCTTCTTCCACAAACTGATGCGCGATGCAGGCATGGTGAACTCTGACGAACCAGCAAAACAGCTGCTGTGTCAGGGCATGGTACTGGCAGATGCGTTCTATTACGTTGGTGCCAACGGCGAGCGTAACTGGGTTTCACCGGTTGATGCGATCGTCGAGCGTGACGAGAAGGGCCGTATCGTTAAAGCGAAAGACGCCGAAGGTCATGAACTGGTCTACACCGGCATGAGCAAGATGTCCAAGTCGAAAAACAACGGTATTGATCCGCAGGTGATGGTTGAGCGTTACGGTGCGGATACCGTGCGTCTGTTCATGATGTTTGCCTCTCCGGCGGACATGACCCTGGAATGGCAGGAGTCTGGCGTGGAAGGGGCGAACCGCTTCCTGAAACGCGTCTGGAAATTGGTTTACGAACACACTGCACTGGGCGATGCCCCGGCGCTTAACGCCGCCGCACTGACTGAAGATCAGCAGGCACTGCGTCGTGATGTTCATAAAACGATTGCGAAAGTGACCGATGATATTGGTCGTCGTCAGACCTTCAATACCGCAATTGCGGCTATTATGGAACTGATGAACAAGCTGGCGAAGGCTCCGCAGGACGGCGAGCAGGATCGTGCCTTAATGCGTGAAGCGCTGCTTGCTGTTGTTCGCATGCTGAACCCGTTCACTCCGCACGTCAGCTTCACCCTGTGGCAGGAGCTGAAAGGCGAAGGCGATATCGACAACGCGCCGTGGCCGCAGGCTGACGAATCAGCGATGGTGGAAAACACGACGCTGGTTGTGGTCCAGGTAAACGGCAAAGTCCGCGGTAAAATTACCGTGGCGGTCGATGCAACCGAAGAACAGGTTCGCGAGCGCGCGGGCCAGGAACCTCTGGTCGCAAAATATCTTGAGGGCGTTACCGTACGTAAAGTGATCTACGTACCGGGTAAACTGCTCAATCTGGTCGTTGGCTAAGCGCGGGAGGAAACGTGCGACAACTGGCAACAATACTCTTATCACTGGCGGTGCTTGTCACCGCCGGCTGTGGCTGGCACCTGCGCAATACCACGGCGGTGCCTGCTGAGATGAAAACGATGATTTTCGACTCATCAGATCCGAATGGTCCACTCAGCCGGGCAATTCGTAATCAGCTGCGTCTGAACGGCGTTGAGCTTGTTGAGAAACAAACGCTGCGCCAGGACATTCCCTCTCTGCGTGTCCTGGGGATGACTCTCGGCAAAGATACGGCATCTATCTTCCAGGATGGTCGTACCGCTGAATACCAGATGGTTATGACGGTCAACGCAGCCGTTCTGATCCCAGGCAAAGACATCTACCCAATCAGCGCTAAAGTGTACCGTTCGTTCTTCGATAACCCGCAGACGGCGCTGGCAAAAGATGCCGAACAGCAGATTATCATCAACGAAATGTACGACAAGGTGGCAGAACAGCTGATCCGCAAACTGCCAGCTATTGCAGCGTCTACCAGACAAGGCTCTGACATTGTTGAAAAACCGGTTGCCGGCACGCTTCCTGCTGCTAACTCTCTGGGTAAATGATGATCAGGCTGTATCCTGAACAACTCCGCGCGCAGCTCAAAGAAGGGCTGCGCGCGGCGTATCTGCTTCTTGGAAACGATCCGTTATTACTTCAGGAAAGCCTGGATGCCGTGCGGCATGAGGCCGCCTCTCAGGGCTTCGATGAACACCACACCGTCCAGCTGGATAACAACACCGACTGGAATGCCCTCTTCTCACTCTGTCAGGCGATGAGCCTTTTTGCGTCGCGCCAGACTATTCAGATCCTGCTGCCGGAGAACGGCCCTAACGCGGCCATCAATGAACAGCTGGCGACGCTGGTCAGCCTGCTTCACAGCGATCTGCTGCTGATTGTGCGCGGCAACAAGCTCACCAAAGCGCAGGAAAATGCGGCGTGGTTCACCCAACTCGCAGCCCACGCGGTGCAGGTCACCTGTCAGACGCCTGAACAGGCGCATCTGCCCAAATGGGTGGCAGCGAGAGCGAAGCAGAACAACCTTCAACTGGATGATGCGGCGAACCAACTGCTCTGCTACTGCTATGAAGGTAACCTGCTGGCCCTGGCGCAGGCGCTGGACAGACTCTCCCTGCTCTGGCCAGATGGCAAGCTGACCTTGCCGCGCGTCGAGCAGGCCGTTAACGACGCGGCGCACTTCACGCCGTTCCACTGGGTGGACGCGCTGCTGTCGGCGAAAAGCAAACGCGCCCTGCATATTCTGCAACAGCTGCGTCTCGAAGGGAGCGAACCGGTTATTCTGCTGCGTACGCTGCAGCGCGAATTGCTGCTGCTGATTACGCTCAAGCGTCAGTCTGCCCATACGCCGCTGCGTTCGCTCTTTGATAAACACCGCGTGTGGCAAAATCGCCGCGCTTTGACCACCGAGGCCGTCAACCGCCTGAGTTATGAACAGCTTCGTCAGGCTGTGCAGCTTCTGATGCGCGCTGAGCTCACGTTAAAACAAGATTACGGCCAGTCGGTCTGGGCGGAGCTGGAAAGCCTTTCTCTGCTACTCTGCCACAAGGCGCTGGCAGACGTTTTTATTGATGGATAGTATGCATTCTTTACAGGCCTTATATGGCGGCACCTTCGACCCGGTACATTACGGGCATCTGAAGCCGGTTGAAATTCTGGCGAATCTGATCGGACTTCAGCGCGTCACCATCATGCCCAACAATGTCCCGCCCCATCGTCCACAGCCCGAGGCGACCAGCGAGCAGCGAAAAGAGATGCTTGCACTTGCCATCGCAGATAAACCGCTATTCCGCCTTGACGAGCGTGAGCTGCGTCGCGACACGCCCTCCTGGACGTCTCAGACGCTTCAGGAGTGGCGCGCCGAACAAGGACCAGACCAGCCGCTGGCTTTTATCATCGGCCAGGATTCCCTGCTGAATTTCCCTACGTGGCATCAGTATGAAACCATTCTGGAGAACAGCCACCTGCTCGTCTGCCGCCGTCCTGGCTATCCGCTGACCATGCGCGAAGAGCAGTACCAGCAGTGGCTGGAAGACCATCTCACCGATAATGTTGAAGATCTTCACAACCAGCCTGCCGGGAAGATCTATCTGGCGGAAACTCCGTGGTTCGATATCTCTGCAACCCTCATTCGTGAGCGTTTACAGCAGGGTTTAGCGTGTGACGATCTGCTGCCAACCCCGGTGCTGGCCTATATCCATGCGCACGGTTTGTACCAGAAAAGCGCAGATGAATAGCCGGAGAGCATAAAAAGCGGCTTATTGTTTATCCTGCCTTGACAGGGTAAGCCATACTGTTATTCTCCGCTGCCAGACTTTCCCGCCGATCGTTGCTTTACAGAAATTGTTTTACAAAAATGGCAATGCAATCTCAGGCGGAGGGTGGGATGATACCCGCCTTCAAAAGCCCGGCCGGAGACATTTGTCCCGACGCAGGCGTGAGTTCAGGTATACTGTCTGGCTACGAATTCAAAGTTTTACAATCTCATTCACCCCAGGGGGAAAACTTGCAGGGTAAAGCACTCCAGGATTTTGTTATTGACAAAATTGATGACCTGAAAGGTCAGGACATCATCGCTATCGACGTTAAGGGTAAATCCAGTATTACCGACTGCATGATCATCTGCACCGGTACATCGACGCGTCATGTTGTTTCAATTGCCGATCACGTGGTTCAGGAATCGCGTGCAGCAGGGCTGTTACCGCTGGGTGTTGAAGGTGAAGCGACGGCTGACTGGGTAGTAGTCGACCTCGGCGATGTGATTGTCCACGTCATGCAGGACGAGAGCCGTCGCCTGTATGAGCTGGAAAAACTCTGGGGTTAATGCGTGAAGTTGCAGCTGGTCGCCGTCGGCACCAAAATGCCGGACTGGGTACAAACCGGTTTTACTGAATATCTGCGTCGTTTTCCAAAAGACATGCCGTTCGAGCTGGTGGAAATTCCCGCCGGTAAGCGCGGCAAAAACGCCGATATCAAACGTATTCTCGATAAAGAGGGCGAACTGATGCTGGCTGCCGCAGGCAAAAACCGCATTGTCACCCTCGATATTCCAGGTAAACCCTGGGATACGCCGCAGCTGGCGCAAGAACTGGAGCGCTGGAAGCAGGATGGTCGTGACGTCAGTCTGTTGATTGGCGGACCAGAAGGGTTATCCCCTGCCTGCAAAGCGGCGGCTGAACAAAGTTGGTCCCTCTCCGCGCTGACGCTTCCCCACCCGCTCGTTCGGGTACTGGTGGCAGAAAGCCTGTATCGCGCGTGGAGCATTACTACCAACCACCCCTATCACCGCGAGTAATGACTGACCAGGGTAGATTAAGCAGCGGATGAAACTACAGAATTCTTTTCGCGACTATACGGCTGAGTCCGCGCTGTTTGTGCGCCGGGCGCTGGTCGCCTTTACCGGGATTTTGCTGCTTACCGGCGTGCTGATTGCCAACCTCTATAATCTGCAAATTGTCCGCTTTACCGACTACCAGACGCGTTCAAACGAAAACCGCATCAAGCTGGTGCCTATCGCACCCAGCCGCGGCATTATTTACGATCGCAACGGCACTCCGCTGGCGTTGAACCGCACCATCTATCAAATCGAGATGATGCCGGAAAAAGTCGATAATGTGCAGGATACGCTGGAAGCGCTGAAAAGCGTTGTCGACCTTAACGATGACGATATCGCGGCCTTCAAAAAAGAGCGCGCCCGCTCTCACCGCTTTACCTCGATTCCGGTTAAAACCAATCTTACGGAAGTCCAGGTAGCCCGCTTTGCGGTGAATCAGTACCGTTTCCCCGGCGTGGAAGTGAAAGGATATAAGCGTCGCTACTATCCCTACGGCTCCGCGCTAACGCATGTGATTGGCTACGTTTCCAAGATTAACGACAAAGACGTCGACCGCCTTGATAAAGACGGCAAGTTGGCCAACTACGCTGCTACGCACGATATCGGTAAGCTGGGGATCGAACGTTACTACGAAGACGTTCTGCACGGGCAAACCGGCTATGAAGAGGTTGAAGTTAACAACCGCGGCCGCGTGATCCGCCAGCTGAAAGAAGTGCCGCCTCAGGCGGGGCATGACGTCTATCTGACGCTCGATCTTAAACTTCAGCAGTATATCGAAACCCTGCTGGCGGGCAGCCGTGCAGCCGTTGTGGTCACCGATCCTCGTACCGGCGGCATCCTGGCGATGGTCTCCATGCCTAGCTATGACCCGAACCTCTTTGTTGACGGCATTTCCAGTAAAGACTATTCCGGTCTGCTGAATGACCCGAACACGCCGCTGGTCAACCGCGCGACGCAAGGGGTTTACCCGCCGGCATCAACGGTTAAACCGTACGTGGCGGTCTCTGCGCTGAGTGCCGGCGTTATCAACCGTAATACCAGCCTGTTTGACCCGGGCTGGTGGCAACTGCCGGGTTCAGACAAGCGCTATCGTGACTGGAAAAAATGGGGCCACGGTCATCTGAACGTCACCAAATCGCTGGAGGAGTCTGCGGATACCTTCTTCTATCAAGTGGCGTATGACATGGGTATCGACCGTCTGTCAGAGTGGATGAGCAAATTCGGCTACGGGCATTACACCGGCGTGGACCTTTCAGAAGAACGTTCTGGCAACATGCCAACGCGTGAATGGAAGCTGAAGCGCTTTAAAAAACCGTGGTATCAGGGTGACACCATTCCGGTGGGTATCGGCCAGGGTTACTGGACGGCGACGCCGATTCAGATGAACAAAGCCATGATGATCCTCATCAATGACGGCGTGGTAAAAGTGCCACATCTGCTGCAGAGCACGGTTGAAGACGGCAAAAAAGTGCCGTGGAACCAGCCACACGAGGCCCCGGTGGGTGACATTCATTCCGGCTTCTGGGAAATTGCGAAAGACGGTATGTACGGCGTGGCAAATCGCCCGAATGGGACCGCGCACAAGTACTTCGCCGGTACGCCGTACAAAGTGGCCGCAAAGTCCGGTACTGCACAGGTGTTTGGTCTGAAAGCCAATGAAACCTATAACGCGCACCGCATTGCTGAACGTCTGCGTGACCATAAGCTGATGACGGCGTTTGCCCCTTATGATAACCCGCAGGTCGCGGTGGCGATGATTCTGGAGAACGGCGGTGCCGGGCCAGCAGTAGGGACCATCATGCGCCAGATCCTTGACCACATTATGCTGGGTGATAACAACACCGAACTGCCGGCTGAAAACCCGGCCGCCGCTGCGGCGGAGGACCAATAATCATGACGGATAATCCAAATAAAAAATCGCTGTGGGATAAAATCCACATCGACCCAGCCATGCTGCTGATCCTGCTGGCTCTGCTGGTGTACAGCGCCCTGGTTATCTGGAGCGCCAGCGGCCAGGACATCGGCATGATGGAGCGCAAAATCGGCCAGATCGCCATGGGTCTGATCATCATGGTGGTGATGGCGCAAATCCCGCCGCGCGTCTATGAAGGCTGGGCGCCCTACCTCTACATCTTCTGTATTATTTTGCTGGTTGCGGTAGATGCGTTTGGCGCCATTTCAAAAGGGGCGCAGCGCTGGCTGGATCTGGGCGTTGTCCGCTTCCAGCCCTCGGAAATTGCCAAAATCGCCGTTCCATTGATGGTGGCGCGCTTTATCAACCGCGACGTCTGTCCGCCGTCGCTGAAAAACACGGCCATCGCGCTGGTGCTGATTTTCCTGCCGACGCTGCTGGTTGCGGCGCAGCCTGACCTTGGCACCTCAATTCTTATCGCCCTCTCCGGCCTGTTTGTTCTTTTCCTGTCGGGACTGAGCTGGCGCCTGATTGGTATCGCGGTGGTGCTGATTGCGGCGTTCATTCCTATCCTCTGGTTCTTCCTGATGCATGATTACCAGCGCCAGCGCGTCATGATGCTGCTCGATCCGGAAACCGATCCGCTGGGCGCGGGCTATCATATTATTCAGTCCAAGATTGCGATTGGCTCCGGCGGCCTGCGCGGTAAAGGCTGGCTGCACGGCACGCAGTCGCAGCTGGAATTTTTACCGGAACGCCACACCGACTTTATTTTTGCGGTACTGGCGGAAGAGCTGGGGCTGGTTGGCATCTTAATATTGCTGGCGCTGTACGTACTGCTGATCATGCGGGGATTGTGGATTGCAGCACGCGCGCAAACCACCTTTGGTCGCGTCATGGCCGGCGGGTTGATGCTGATTTTATTCGTTTATGTCTTCGTAAATATTGGTATGGTGAGTGGTATTCTGCCGGTGGTAGGCGTACCGCTGCCGCTGGTGAGTTACGGAGGCTCGGCACTGATCGTGTTGATGGCCGGGTTTGGTATCGTGATGTCGATCCATACCCACAGAAAAATGTTGTCAAAAAGCGTATAAAAATAAGGGGATCGGAATGCGTAAGCAGTGGCTGGGGATCTGCATCGCGGCAAGTTTACTTGCGGCCTGCACAAGTGATGATGGTCAGCAACAGGCAACCGTCGCGCCGCCGCAGCCTGCGGTGTGTAATGGCCCGATCGTTGAAATCAGCGGTGCCGATCCCGTTTATGAACCGCTGAATGCCAGTGCCAATCAGGATTACGAGCGCGACGGCAAAAGCTATAAAATTGTTCAGGATCCTTCCCGTTTCAGTCAGGCGGGCTTTGCCGCCATTTATGATGCCGAGCCAGGCAGTAACCTGACGGCTTCCGGGGAAGCGTTCGACCCAATGCAGCTGACGGCAGCACACCCGACGCTGCCGATCCCGAGCTACGCCCGTATCACCAACCTGGCGAATGGCCGTATGATCGTCGTTCGGATCAACGACCGCGGTCCTTACGGAAATGACCGGGTGATTTCCCTGTCGCGCGCGTCTGCCGATCGCCTGAACACCTCGAATAACACCAAAGTCCGTATTGATCCGATTATCGTCGCACAGGATGGTTCGCTCTCCGGGCCGGGTACCGCCTGTACGACGGTGGCAAAACAGACCTATGCCCTTCCTGACCGCCCAAATCTTGACGGCGGAATGGGGAGCGTCTCGTCTCCGGCAGAGCCTGCTCAGCCGGGGGGAGAAATTCGCCCGATCAGCAATGACACGTTGCAAAGCGAGGATGCTACCGGCGCGCCGGTAAAGAGTAGCGGTTTTCTTGGCGCACCGACGACCTTAGCCTCGGGCGTGCTGGAAGGCAGTGAGCCGACTCCGGCCCCTGCTCCCGTTGCTGCGCCAGCGACCCAGCCGGCTCCCGTAACGGCGCCAGCGGCCACGCAAAGTGTGGCGGTGGCGGCTCCAGCAGCGGCCAGCGGCAGCTATGTGGTTCAGGTAGGCGCAGTGAGCGATCAGGCCCGGGCCAAACAGTATCAACAGCGTCTGAGCCAGCAGTTTGGCGTACCAGGACGCGTTGAGCAAAACGGCGCGGTCTGGCGCATTCAGATGGGGCCGTTTGCCAGCAAATCGCAGGCCGCGTCCCTGCAGCAGCGTCTGCAGAATGAAGCTCAACTTCAGTCATTTATCGCTGTTGCGAAATAATTAACCGGCGGTATCCGAATTGTCAGTTAGTGTAAAACACATTCACAAACTCATGCTTAAAGTCGGATGCCTGCCTGAATAGCATTTGCTATAGTAAGGCACTTTTTTTAATTCCATCACGGATGTCGTAGTTCTGACCATGAAGACCACTTTTTCTGCTCGTTTTGTGCAGCGCATGGCGCTGACCACGGCCCTTTGCGCTGCTGCTCTCTCTGCAGCTCACGCCGATGACCTGAATATCAAGACCATGATCCCTGGCGTTCCGCAAATCGACGCGGAATCCTACATCCTGATCGATTACAACTCTGGCAAAGTGCTGGCAGAACAGAATGCCGATGCCCGCCGTGATCCGGCCAGCCTGACCAAAATGATGACCAGCTACGTTATCGGCCAGGCGATGAAGGCAGGTAAATTCAAAGAATCGGATCTGGTCACCATCGGTAACGATGCGTGGGCAACCGGAAACCCTGTGTTCAAAGGTTCCTCTCTGATGTTCCTGAAGCCGGGTATGCAGGTTCCTGTTTCCCAGCTGATTCGTGGTATCAACCTGCAGTCTGGTAACGATGCCTGCGTGGCGATGGCCGATTTCGCCGCCGGTAGCCAGGATGCCTTTGTGGGTCTGATGAACAGCTACGTTACCGCGCTGGGTCTGAAAAACAGCCATTTCCAGACCGTACACGGCCTGGACGCAGACGGTCAGTACAGCTCCGCACGTGATATGGCCCTGATTGGTCAGGCGCTGATCCGCGATGTACCTAATGAATACTCTATCTATAAAGAGAAAGAGTTCACCTTCAACGGCATTCGTCAGACCAACCGTAACGGCCTGCTGTGGGATAACAGCCTGAACGTTGACGGCATCAAAACTGGCCACACCGACAAAGCGGGCTACAACCTGGTGGCCTCTGCCACTGAAGGTCAGATGCGTCTGATCTCTGCCGTGATGGGCGGCCGCACCTTTAAAGGTCGTGAAACAGAAAGCAAGAAACTGCTGACCTGGGGCTTCCGCTTCTTCGAAACCGTGAACCCACTGAAAGCAGGCAAAGAATTTGCGTCTGAACCCGTCTGGTTCGGCGACAACGACCGTGCTTCACTCGGCGTTGATAAAGATCTCTACCTGACCATTCCACGCGGTCGCATGAAGGATCTGAAAGCCAGCTACGTGCTGAACAGCACCGAGCTGCATGCCCCGCTGCAGAAAAACCAGGTTGTGGGCACGATCAACTTCCAGCTGGATGGAAAAACGATCGATCAGCGTCCGCTGGTTGTCCTGCAAGAAATTCCTGAAGGCAATTTCTTCGGCAAAATCATTGATTACATTAAATTGATGTTCCACCACTGGTTTGGTTAAAAATTGAACACTTGAAAGTGTGATTTTGATCCCCATATACTAAGTATCCTGATAACTCCCACCTGACGTGGGAGTTATTATTTTTTGACGTTACGCCGGAGCTGACATGAAAACCAAACTTAACGAACTGCTTGAATTCCCTACCTCATTTACCTACAAAGTAATGGGTCTGGCGAAACCTGAGCTGGTTGATCAGGTGGTTGAAGTGGTACAGCGCCATGCGCCGGGTGACTACTCTCCGTCAGTAAAACCAAGCAGCAAGGGCAACTACCACTCTGTCTCTATTACCATCACTGCGACACACATTGAGCAGGTTGAAACGCTGTACGAAGAGCTCGGCAATATCGAAATTGTTCGTATGGTGCTGTAGTCCCTTTGCGGTTACCCGGTTTGCCGGGTAACCCCTCTCCCCGCTGTGATATACTCCCCCACACCTTTTGTCCCTCGTCTTCGGAGACGCAGTTTTGTATCAGGATAAAATTCTGGTCCGTCACCTCGGCCTGCAACCTTATGAGCCTGTCTCCCAGGCTATGCATGACTTCACCGATTCACGCGATGACAGCACCCCGGATGAAATCTGGCTGGTCGAACACCTGCCGGTATTTACGCAGGGCCAGGCGGGTAAAGCAGAACATTTGCTAATGACGGGAGATATCCCGGTTATCCAGAGCGATCGCGGCGGTCAGGTCACTTACCATGGGCCCGGACAGCAGGTGATGTACGTCCTGCTCAATCTGAAACGCAGAAAGCTTGGCGTACGTGAACTGGTTACCTTACTGGAACAAACTGTCGTCAACACGCTGGCGGAATATGGTATTGACGCGCATCCACGCGCCGATGCGCCGGGCGTTTACGTTGGGGAAATGAAGATCTGCTCCCTGGGGCTGCGTATTCGTAAAGGCTGCTCATTCCATGGCCTGGCCTTGAATATTAATATGGACCTCGCGCCTTTCCAGCGCATTAACCCCTGCGGCTATGCCGGCATGGAAATGACGCAGGTACGCCAGTGGGTTGAAACCGCTACGCCAGAAACTATTCGTCCAGTGCTTTTGAAGAATGTTTTAGCACTACTTAACAATACACCACACGAATATATCCCTGCTTAATACATCATACAACAGGGCTCGATAATTTGGCGGGCCACTGTTTATTTACCGCTTTTGCACTTTACAATAATCCACAGATTCTATATTTTCGAAGCGCCCGAATATTACCGCTACATATTATTTAGCCTCCAGCAAGCACGGCAAACACGGCATAAGTAACGTGAGCAATAATCACTCAACTGTTTGCTTTTGATAAACAAGTGAAACAAAACCAACACTTTACGAATCTCTACAAGCATAATAAATAAATTCAACTATCATTCATATTGTGAATGTATACGGAGTGAAAGCGTGGAGTATAATAATTTACCAGCCAAACGACTGAATGAACCCGGTGGCGAAGACAAGCCGCAAATTTTTCGGACTTTACGTAATATTGATCTCAATTTACTGACTATTTTTGAGGCGGTATATGTCCATAAGGGTATCGTTAACGCTGCGAAAATTCTTAATCTCACGCCATCAGCAATAAGCCAGTCAATCCAAAAGCTTCGCGCTATATTTCCTGACCCATTATTTATCCGCAAGGGCCAGGGGGTAACGCCGACGGCTTATGCCACGCATCTCCATGAGTACATCAGCCAGGGGCTGGAGTCGATTCTGGGCGCACTGGATTTAACCGGGAGCTATGATAAGCAGCGAACCATCACCATCGGTTGTTCCCCTTCTGTGGGGGTGCTGGTGATGCCGGCGATCTTCCAGGCCGTGAAAGAACATGCTCCGCAGCTCCTGCTTCGCAATGTGCCTCTCAATGAACCTGACATTCAGCTTGCCCAGTTCCAGACGGACCTGATTATTGAAAGCGGCAGCTTCAGTGCCAGAGCGCTGGGGCAAAATGTGCTTTATGCGGATAACCTGGTACTGGTTTGCCGCCAGCAGCATCCTGCTCTTAGCGAGCCGTTAACCATCGAAAACCTGCGCAACTACGATCACTCATCTTTCATGACCGAAGGGCAATCTAATCATGCACTTCGTCAGCGCATTGATGAAATTTTCCCGGAACGTCAGATCAGCTTCAGCAGTTACAATATGTTTACCACCGCATCCCTGATCGGCAGCAGCGACATGCTGTGCGTTATGCCATCACGCCTGTACAGCCTGCTACAAAAATGCTGGCCGCTGGAAAGCATCCCGCTCAGTCAGCTTAATGCGGAATCTATCGAGATTTCACTGCATTACAACAAGCTGAGTTTGCGCGATCCGGTCCTGGAAAACGTCATCCGCATTATCCGTCAGGCCTTCTGACAGGTTTAGCCAGCACAAGTCCCTGCAACCCGCAGGGCAAAAGGCACAAAACAACAACTATTTTACAAATTGGCGATCTGGCAGGCTGCTTTAACGACCGTTTCAATGATATACTGCCTGTCGTTCGTTCAAAAATAGTTGATAAATACAACATTCCCTTGAATTGAAACGCTTTCCTTCGATATTCGCAACTGGAACACGCACGCTATGAGTAAACCCATTGTGATGGAACGCGGTGTTAAATACCGCGATGCCGATAAAATGGCCCTTATCCCGGTTAAAAACGTGGCTACAGAGCGCGAGGCGCTGTTAAGAAAACCGGAATGGATGAAAATTAAACTTCCGGCAGATTCTTCGCGTATCCAGGGGATCAAAGCGGCGATGCGTAAAAACGGCCTTCACTCCGTCTGTGAAGAGGCCTCTTGCCCGAACCTTGCTGAATGTTTTAACCACGGCACCGCGACCTTTATGATTCTGGGTGCAATTTGTACCCGCCGCTGCCCGTTCTGCGACGTTGCTCATGGACGCCCTGTTGCGCCTGATGCGAACGAACCGCAGAAGCTGGCGCAGACCATCGCCGATATGGCGCTGCGTTACGTGGTCATCACCTCGGTTGACCGTGACGACCTGCGCGATGGCGGTGCTCAGCACTTCGCGGATTGTATTACCGCTATCCGTGAAAAAAGCCCGAACATTAAAATTGAGACGCTGGTTCCCGACTTCCGTGGCCGTATGGACCGCGCGCTGGACATCCTGACCGCGACGCCGCCAGACGTGTTTAACCACAACCTTGAGAACGTGCCGCGTATTTACCGCCAGGTCCGTCCAGGTGCAGACTACAACTGGTCCCTGAAGCTGCTGGAGCGTTTCAAAGAAGCACACCCGCACATTCCTACCAAATCTGGCCTGATGGTTGGCCTCGGTGAAACAAATGCCGAGATCGTTGAGGTTATGCGTGATTTGCGCCGCCACGGTGTCACCATGCTGACGCTGGGCCAGTACCTGCAGCCTAGTCGCCACCACCTGCCGGTACAGCGCTATGTTAGCCCGGATGAGTTTGATGAGATGAAAGCCGAAGCGATGGCGATGGGCTTTACCCACGCGGCCTGCGGTCCGTTTGTGCGCTCTTCTTACCACGCCGATATGCAGGCAAAAGGCGAAGAAGTTAAATAATCCTGTAATATTTAATTACAGTAATGCAAAAAAACCGGCCTCGTGAGCCGGTTTTTTTATGCAAGCCTTGCAGCAGTGCCATTATTCTTTGTGCGAAAGCTTCTCTGCGGGAACGTCATCTTCGGCGCTTTTCTTTGCGGCCGCGTCATCGTCGTTCATCGCTTTCTTAAAGCCTTTAATGGCAGCACCCAGGTCTCCCCCCAGCGTGCGTAACTTCTTGGTACCAAACAGCAGGACGACCAGTGCGGCAACCACCAGCAGTTTGGTAATACTAATCTCACCCATAGATACCTTCTTTACTTAAAACAGGCTGCAGTCAGCGCCAAAAAACCTGATTGTATTAACGGTCATTTGGCGCGCGCACACAATAGCAATCTGTAACAAGGTGAATCAAGCATTGTTGAAAAAAACGTCATAATAATTGCGGTGGCGCAAAACGGCGGTTGCGAAGTACGGGCAGCTGCCGACGTGCAAGCGCGATTCGCTCTGACGTTATCTCCGTGAGCAGCAGCGCAGGCGTTTCAGCCGCCGCTGCCACCGTCACGCCTAACGGGTCAACCACCCTGCTCTGCCCGATATTCTTATTCCCGCACTCTCCTGCCGCCACCACGTAACAGGTGGTGTCCAGCGCGCGTGCGGCCAGCAGCGTCGACCAGTGGTGCTCTTTTAAGGGTCCTTTGACCCACGCGGCAGGCAATACCAGCACATCAGCCCCCTGGAGCGCGAGGCTCAGCGCCAGCTCCGGGAAACGAATATCGTAGCAGGTCATCAGCCCAATATTTAAGCCATCAATCTCGATAAGCGGCGGCACCTGGTTTCCCGGATCCACCAGCCGCGACTCCTGTATACTGAAGGCATCATAAAGATGCAGTTTTGCGTAGCTTGCGATAACCTCGCCTTCGCGTATCGCCACCAGCGTATTCACCGCCCTGCCGGGCGTAGAAGGCACGTGCACCGTCAAAATAGTGGTCATTGCGTTGCCAGCGCTCTGCGCCAGCAGCGTATGCATAAAATCGCCCTCAAGAGGCTGCGCTGACTTCACCGACAGGTCCGGGTCATTGTCCTCACGCGCCAGCAGGGCTTCGGGGAGCACCAGTAACGATGCTCCCTTTTGCCGGGCCTGTGCCATCAGGGAGGCGCATTTTCCCGCATTCTCACGCCAGTCCGGCGTCACCGCAAACTGCCCTACCGCAACATACATATTTGTTCCCCAGTCAAAAACAGCGTTACACTCGATGCTCTTACACATCAAATAGCAGGTATTTAGAGTGTTACAACTACTTTTAGCCGTTTTTATTGGTGGGGGAACGGGTAGCGTGGCGCGGTGGTTCTTAAGCATGCGGTTTAATCCCCTGCATCAGGCCATTCCAATGGGGACACTGGCAGCAAACCTGATCGGCGCATTTATCATCGGGATGGGGCTGGCCTGGTTTAACCGCATGACGCATATCGACCCAATGTGGAAGCTGCTGATCACCACGGGGTTCTGCGGCGGGTTAACCACTTTTTCTACCTTCTCAGCCGAAGTCGTCTTTCTCATTCAGGAAGGCCGCGTTGGCTGGGCATTGACGAATGTCGCCGTTAACATGCTCGGCTCATTTGCGATGACGGGGATCGCATTTTGGCTATTTTCATCCGCCAGCGCGCACTGACTCTCGCCGCGTTAATGTTAGCTTAATTTTTCTCTGTCACGCTGAGTGCAATATTGAGCGAGGGTGACAGTATGAAAGAGAGTTTACTGAGCGCAGGAATGGTATTGCTGAGCGTATTGATCGTGGCCAGCTTTCTGAAAATGTACCTGCTGGGCTGATTCAAAGCGAAAAAAAACCCGCTCAATGAGCGGGTTTTGAAATTCTTGCTGACGCGTCTGAATTACAGAGCGATTACGTTAGCAGCAGAAGGGCCTTTGGCACCGTTAGTGATTTCAAACTCAACGCGCTGACCTTCGGCCAGGGTTTTGAAACCATTGGTCTGGATTGCAGAGAAGTGTACGAACACGTCTTTGCTGCCATCTTCAGGAGTAATGAAACCGAATCCTTTGGACTCATTAAACCACTTAACGTTACCTTTAATCTTAGACATCAAAATTACCTTTACATTAAAAAACGACACAAATGCTGTGTCGGTTATCAGTACATCAATTGTGGGACCTTTTGTCCAGCGGATCTTTGATAAAAAGTGACTAAAGTCGCGTTAATTTTCACTGACAGATTTTTATCGCTTATGAATCAACACCTGCGCGTTTTATCACCAGCATGTAACGTTTTGTCAGTTAAAACTGAAAACGCATCCAGGCGAAGTAAACGTTACCGTTGTTGTACGTACCCGGGATGTAGGTCATCTGGAACGTTGCGGGACCATAGCCAATTGAGGCTAAAGGCAGCAGGACCGGGATCGGAATGTAGTTCCAGTTGTCACGTGCAGTGACCCCGGCGGTATAGCCCAAACCGACGTGGAAGTTCTCGTCCGCTAGCGGACGCCAGGTTTTCTCCCAACCATACCCCCCAATCGGCTCCCATTTATTAAACGAGTCTTTGAAGGCCATCAGATAGATGCCATGCCAGTTTCCCTTTTCATCCCAGCGCGACTGGCCAAAACCCGCGCCCCACGGACGCTCGTTGTATTTATCGGTTTTCTCTTTGTCATAAGCAAAACGCGCATGCCACGTTATTGCCGGAACATAGAGATCGTAATGTTCAGGTGCCGTCCATGTCTGGGAAACATTATCCGTAAAGGTTGAGAACCAGCCTTTATCCGCCGCGTTGCCTTCTGCCTGTGCAACAGAAGAAAACGTTAACTGCCCAAAAATAAACAACAAAATAGAGAAAAATGTATTACGTACGATCACAATGCAATTACCATTCTTAGTATTCGAGGCAAAGTTTACCATAAAATAGTTGAATCAAGGCTTAACGGCATCGGCGTTATTCCTAATTATTCGGGCTCTTTCCGGGAATATTCTTAAAGAAAGCGAGAGATACGTGCAAATAAGCCCACAAGGGGTGTGACTTTTTCCATTAAGCCTTGTTAATCAGTGACATGCAAAAACACACAAAACATTAACAATTTGTTATCATTAAAGGGAAGTGTTGCGCTATTTCTGACGGTCAAGGGCCGCATGACATAAATGTATGGGCCATGGCAAAAACACGGTTGTTCTGTTCTCTAGTCGTCTGTTTATTGATTTTAATCAGCAAGAACAGGCCAATTATTCGGCACATTTTCATCCTTCTTTTTTTTATTGATTTTTTGTGCTCCATAGCAGCAGAGATACAGGGGAAATCATGCTTACGTTATTCGAACTCCTTATTGGAGTCGTCGTCATTGTCGGCGTCGCACGCTACATCATTAAAGGCTACTCGGCCACGGGCGTATTATTTGTCGGCGGTTTAACGCTGCTGATTATCAGCGCAATAATGGGGCACCAGGTATTACCTGCCAGCGCGACCAGCACCGGTTACACTGCTACAGATATTGTTGAATACATTAAAATATTGCTCATGAGCCGCGGCGGTGACCTGGGTATGATGATCATGATGCTGTGCGGTTTTGCAGCCTACATGACCCATATCGGCGCCAACGACATGGTCGTTAAGCTTGCCTCCAAACCCCTGCAATACATCAACTCGCCGTATCTGCTGATGGTCGCGGCCTATTTCCTCGCCTGCCTCATGTCGCTGGCCGTTTCGTCAGCTACCGGACTTGGCGTACTGCTCATGGCGACGCTGTTCCCGGTCATGGTGAACGTCGGTATCAGCCGTGGCGCGGCCGCGGCAATTTGCGCGTCTCCGGCAGCGATTATTCTCTCCCCAACCTCTGGCGACGTTGTGCTGGCGGCAAAGGCGGCGGAGATGTCACTCATCGACTTCGCCTTTAAAACCACGTTACCGATCTCGATTGTTGCCATCGTGGGCATGGGGATCGCGCATTTCTTCTGGCAGCGCTATCTCGATAAGAAAGAAAACATCAGCCATGAAATGATGGACGTGAGTGAAATCACCACGACCGCTCCCGCGTTCTATGCCATTCTGCCGTTCACCCCGATCGTCGGAGTGCTGATTTTTGACGGCAAATGGGGTCCACAACTGCACATCATCACCATTCTGGTCATCTGTATGCTGCTGGCCGCCGTGCTGGAGTTTGTGCGCGGTTTTAACACGCAAAAAGTCTTCTCGGGTCTGGAAGTTGCGTATCGCGGTATGGCGGATGCCTTCGCTGGCGTGGTGATCCTGCTGGTTGCCGCGGGCGTTTTTGCCCAGGGTCTGAGCACGATCGGCTTTATCCAGAGCCTGATTTCTATCGCCACCTCATTCGGCTCGGCCAGCATTATCCTGATGCTGGTTCTGGTGGTGCTCACCATGCTTGCGGCGATGACCACCGGTTCCGGTAATGCGCCTTTCTACGCTTTCGTTGAGATGATCCCGAAACTGGCTCACTCCTCCGGTATTAACCCGGCCTATCTCTCCATTCCCATGCTGCAGGCGTCAAACCTCGGCCGTACCATTTCGCCGGTGTCGGGCGTGGTCGTTGCCGTTGCCGGGATGGCGAAAATTTCGCCATTCGAAGTCGTCAAACGCACCTCAGTGCCCGTTATAGTTGGTCTGATTATCGTGATTATCGCCACGGAAGTGCTGGTACCCGGCGCGGCCTAAGCTAAATTATGGATATCCAAAAAGCGCCTGCGGGCGCTTTTTGTGCTTTAATAACTTCCAGAAATAAATCGTGCTCATTCGATCAGGAAATCATATGTTCAGGAAGGATATCGTCATCCCGTCTGGCGCAATGGCGCTTTCTCTCTGTCTCTTCTCCGCACAGGCGGAACCGCTGAAGGCAACACAGTATGGCGATTTCGATCGCTATGTGCTGGCTCTGTCCTGGCAAACCGGGTTTTGCCAGAGCATGGTCGAGCGCAACCGCAATGAACCTGACGAATGTCGCCTGCAAAAAGAGCGCGATAATAAAGCCGATTTTCTGACCGTCCACGGTCTATGGCCTGGCCTGCCAAAATCTATTGCCGCACGCGGCGTGGATGAACGTCGATGGATGCGTTTTGGCTGCGCCACCCGCCCCATTCCAAACCTGCCGGAAGTGAAGGCCAGCCGCAAATGCGATGCTGCCGAAACCGGACTGTCGCTTTCCGCTGCCGCTAAGCTCAACGACGTCATGCCGGGTGCGGGCGGTAATTCCTGCCTGGAACGTTACGAATATGCCAAACATGGCGTCTGCTTTGGTTTCGATCCAGATGCCTATTTCGGCACGATGGTGCGGATGAATCAGGAAGTTAAAAGCAGCGCGGTCGGTAAATTCCTCGCCGATAACTACGGGAAACCCGTCAATCGCAGCGACTTTGACAGTGCCGTTGCCAAAAGCTGGGGCAAGGAGAACATCAAAGCGTTCAAGCTGACCTGCAACGGCAATCCGGCGTATCTGACCGAGATGCAGATTTCGCTTAAGGCGGACACCATTAACAACCCGCTTTCATCGGCGTCATTTGCACCGCAGCCACATCCGGGTAACTGCGGAAAACAGTTCGTAATTGATAAAGCCGGTTACTGATCCGCGCCCGGGCGCACCATATCAAACCGGTTTTCATCACTGATGCCATAATACGCCGTCGGCCCACCCGCACGCAGGATGGGCTGCGCTTTCGCCGTCTGGTATATCCCCTCTTCCAGCAGCGTTTCGGCGATATGGATACCGACCACCTCCCCCAGCACCAGCCACGTATCGACCGGCGTGCCGTCGGCACCGGTAAGCTGAATGCACTGCGACAGGCGGCACTCAAAGTTCACCGGGCTTTCGGCGACGCGGGGCGCATTGACCAGCTGGCTCGCCGCTGGCGTTAGCCCGGCAAAGCTAAATTCATCCCGATCGTGGGGAAGCATTGCTGAGGTTTGGTTCATCGCCTGCGCGAGATCGCGCGTCGCCAGGTTCCAGACAAATTCCTTTGTTTCGGTAATATTACGCACGCTGTCCTTCCAGCCGTTGCTGGAAAAGCCGATTATCGGCGGGCGATAGTTAAAGCAGTTAAAGAAGCTATACGGTGCGAGGTTGAGCTGACCGGCCTTATCGCATGAGGAGATCCAGCCGATCGGACGTGGACCAATAATGGCGTTCAGCGGATCGTGCGGCAGGCCGTGACCCTGAGACGGTTGGTAGAAATACATAATTCTCTCTCGTTGGTGGGCTGACGCGAATTGCGCTTCGCGCAACGCCCGGGTTCAGGACACTCAGCGTAACGTATTCCGCCCGGAATGAAGACTGAATAAATTTCAGCGAAAATTCATATGGACCATGAATGTGACCTTCATCACTTCAAACTTGCGCGCTCAGCCAGTATCATCGGGAGAGTTAAACCCTCGCTGCCAGACGGCGAGGGTTTTCTTTTGGATTGGTTTCTGCGTTACGCGCAGCATTAACGACATGGAGTAAAAATGTCCAGACCTAAAATTATCATCAACGAGCTCGACGCAGAACGTATCGACAGGCTGCTGGAAAAAGCAGAGTTTGCCTCACTTCCCGTGGCCGACGCCCTGAATGAGGAGCTCGACCGGGCGCAGATGTGCACGCCTGAGACGATGCCGCATGACGTGGTCACCATGAACAGCCAGGTAAAATTCCGCAATCTGACCACCGGTGAAGAGCTGACCCGCACGCTGGTTTACCCGGCTCAGATGACCGACAGCAGCGCCCAGCTTTCCGTGCTTGCGCCTGTGGGTGCCGCACTGCTGGGCCTGCGCACGGGTGATACCATCCACTGGGAATTGCCGGGCGGCGCCTCTGCCCATCTTGAAGTGCTGGCGTTGCTCTACCAGCCAGAAGCCGCGGGCGATTACCTGCGTTAACCACTTCTGAACAAGCGCCCACCCGCTTTGCACAGAGGATGCAGCCGCATCCTCTTTCCGTAAATTCACCCCATTTTCTTATATCGCGCAAAAAGCCCTTAATCCACGCTTAATCTGTTTTGGTGCCGTGGGGACGGTCATGAGTGAGATACTGGCTATCACACTTATTTTTCTGATTATTGCGGCGATTATCGTCATGGCCGTGCTTTATCTTGAACGCCACAGCTAGGCGAGTATTTATGCAACCCCACCGGGGAAAGCATTCACCAGGCCCTTAACTTTCTGCTCTGCGGCCTCGGGCGTTTCTGCACCAGGGACCAGAATCACCTTCCGGCACTCCTCCTCCCGTTTTTCGAATACCTTATAGGCGCGTTCCGCATCAGCAAGGGGAAGATAATGGGTCACGATCTCTTCCGGCGTAAGCAGCCCCTTTTCGATCAGCGGCAGCAGCTCGCCCAGCCAGGCATGGACGTGCGTCTGGCCCATCTTAAACGTCAGCCCCTTATCAAAGGCATCGCCAAACAGGAAGCCATGAATAAACCCGGCGTACACGCCGGGTACGCTAACCACGCCACCGCGTCGAACGGCAGCAATGCACTGCCGCAGCGCTTTGCCGCTGCTACCTTCAATTTTAAGATTGCTGAGGATCGTTTCGGTGGTGCTGCCTTTCGCTTCAAACCCTACCGCATCAATCACGGCGTCAACGCCGCGCTGGCCAGCGGTTTGCTCGATGATTTTTTCCGCTGCGTCGTTATCATCATCAAAGTTGATGGGGATTGCGCCGTAACGCGCCTCGGCAAATCGCAAACGGTACGGGTGGTGATCGATAACAAAGATCTGCTCAGCCCCTAACAGCCGCGCGCAGGCAATAGTCAGTAGCCCCACCGGCCCGGCGCCGAAAACCGCAACGCTTGAGCCTTTTTCAATCTGCGCATTTTTTGCAGCCTGCCAGGCCGTGGGCAAAATATCGGACAGGAACAGCGCCTTATCATCGGAAAGGAGTTGCGGGACCTTAAACGGCCCGACGTTGCCTTTTGGCACGCGGACATATTCAGCCTGTCCCCCCGGCACGCCGCCGTAGAGATGGCTGTAGCCAAACAGCGCGGCCGGCGCGGGAATTTGCTTTTTGTTCAGCGCGGCGCCCTGACCGGCATTGGTATTCTCACAGGCCGCGTATTGCTGCATACGGCAGAAGAAACAGTCTCCGCAGGCAATGACAAAGGGGATCACCACGCGATCGCCTTTTTGCAAATTCTTCACCTCTGCGCCGCACTCGACGATTTCCCCCATAAATTCATGGCCAAAAATGTCGCCGTGCTGCACCTTCGGGATCTTTCCGCGATAGAGATGCAAATCGGAGCCGCAGATCGCCGTGGCCGTGACGCGCAGAATGATATCGTCGGGCTGCTCGATAATAGGATCGGGGACATTCTCGACGCGAACATGGTGCGGACCGTGATACGTAAGTGCTTTCATGCGACCTCCGAAAGGTTCCAGGTAAGTGTATAAGGGTAGCTACCCCTCAAGGTCTGCCCCGGAATATGGGCCTTTTGAGATTTATCCTGGCGAGATAAGAAAACTGACGGGGCGCTTACAGAAACCATTAATATTTTATGGTTAAATGAGTTCAGCGTTTATAAACAAGGAGAAACGGGTATGTATCAGAGAATCATTATGCCGGTTGATGTTTTTGAGATGGAGCTGAGCGACAAGGCCGTACGCCATGCGGAGTTCCTGGCGCAGCAGGACGGTGTCATCCATCTTTTGCACGTACTGCCGGGCTCCGCCAGCCTGAGCCTGCACCGCTTTGCCGCCGACGTGCGTCGCTTCGAGGAGCATTTGCAGCATGAAGCGGAAACTCGCCTGCAAACCATGGTCAGCCACTTCAGCATCGACCCTTCACGGATCAAAACGCACGTCAGATTCGGCAGCGTACGCGATGCGGTAAACGAACTGGCGAACGAGCTGAAAGCAGACGTGGTGGTCATCGGTTCGCGCAACCCTTCCATTACCACGCATCTGCTGGGCTCTAACGCCTCCAGCGTGATCCGCCACACCCACATACCGGTGATGGTCGTAAGATAAAAAAAGAGGCCACCTTTCGGTGGCCTCTCGCTATTGCAGGTGTAGCCTTACTTTCTTCTATTATGCGGTTTTGGTGCGAATCAGATAGTCAAACGAACTCAGAGACGCCTTCGCCCCTTCGCCCGTGGCGATAATGATCTGTTTGTACGGCACGGTGGTGCAGTCGCCCGCCGCAAATACGCCCTTCACGCTGGTTTCACATTTCGCATCGATGATGATTTCGCCCATGCGGTTACGCTCAATCGCGCCTTCCAGCCAGGTGGTATTTGGCAGCAGACCGATCTGCACGAAGATCCCTGACAGCTGAACGCTGTGCACGTCGCCGCTCACGCGGTCGCGGTATTCCAGTCCGGTCACTTTGCTGCCGTCGCCCTTCACTTCCGTGGTCTGCGCGTTCAGTACGATGTCGACGTTTTTCAGGCTGCGAACTTTATCCTGCAGAACCTGGTCGGCCTTCATCTCTGGAGCGAACTCCAGAAGGGTAACGTGCTCAACAATCCCCGCCAGGTCGATAGCCGCTTCCACGCCGGAGTTACCGCCGCCGATCACCGCCACGCGTTTACCTTTAAACAGCGGGCCGTCGCAGTGCGGACAGTACGTCACGCCTTTGGTACGGTACTGATCTTCGCCCGGAACGTTCATGTTGCGCCATTTCGCGCCGGTGGCAATGATGATGCTGCGCGCTTTCAGCACCGCGCCGGACGCGGTTTCAATCTGGTGTAAACCACCCTCGACCGCTGCCGGAACCAGCTTGCTGGCGCTCTGGCTGTCGATCACGTCCACGTCGTAGTCGCTGACGTGCGCCTTCAGCGCCCCCGCCAGCTTCTGGCCTTCGGTCTTCGGCACGGAAATGTAGTTTTCGATGTCCACGGTATCGAGCACCTGGCCGCCAAAGCGTTCGCCCATCAGGCCGGTACGAATACCTTTACGCGCGGAGTACACCGCTGCCGCCGCGCCCGCAGGGCCGGAACCGACGATCAGCACGTCGTAGGCATCGCGTTTGTTCAGCTCTTCCGCCGCACGTTTTTCAGCACCGGTATCCACTTTGGCTACGATTTCGGTCAGCGTCATGCGGCCCTGGCCAAACTCTTTGCCGTTCATGTAGACCGCCGGAACGCCCATCACGTTGCGATCGGTGATTTCATTCTGGAAGGTACCGCCGTCAATCGCCGTGTGCTTGATGCGCGGGTTCAGGACCGACATCAGGTTCAGCGCCTGCACCACGTCCGGGCAGTTGTGGCAGGAGAGCGAGTAATAGGTTTCAAATTCGAAATCACCGTCGATATCGCGGATCTGCTCCAGCAGCGCCTGTGCTTCTTTTGACGGATGACCACCGGTCCACAGCAGCGCCAGCACCAGTGAGGTAAATTCGTGGCCCAGCGGAGAACCGGCAAAGCGCGGTCCCCGATCGGAGCCTGGGTTGGTAATCAGGAAAGAGGGCTTACGGACCGGCAGCGCGTTGTCTTCTTTGAAGGTCACCTTCGGCGACAGCTCGGCGATCTCCGCCAGCAGTTCCTTGATCTCTGCCGATTTGGCGCTGTCGTCAAGCGTAGCAATCAGCTCAACGGGTTTGGTCAGTTTCTCAAGGTAGGCCTTGAGCTGGGTTTTCATATTAGTGTCGAGCATTGTTCTTCCCTCTCTTAAGACGTCATCATGCAAGCTGCCTTATACGGGCGGCCTGAATGCAACTTGCATCATGGTGCTGGAATAAAATGGGCGCGGGGGGCGCCCATTGATTGCCGGATGGGCAAAATTTAGATTTTACCAACCAGATCTAAGGATGGAGCCAGCGTCGCTTCGCCTTCTTTCCATTTCGCCGGGCAAACTTCGCCTGGGTGAGAAGCCACGTACTGAGCAGCTTTCACTTTACGCAGCAGGTCAGAAGCATCACGGCCGATACCTTCAGCGGTAACTTCGATAGCCTGGATAATGCCCTGCGGGTCAACAACGAAGGTGGCGCGGTCAGCCAGGCCTTCATCTTCACGCATGTTGTCGAAGTTACGGGTCAGGGCGCCAGTCGGGTCGCCGATCATCGCGTATTTGATTTTCGCGATGGTTTCAGAGCTGCTGTGCCATGCTTTGTGGGTGAAGTGGGTATCGGTAGAGACAGAATAAACGTCTACGCCCAGCTTCTGCAGTTCGTCGTAATGGTCTGCAACGTCACCCAGTTCAGTCGGGCAAACAAAGGTAAAGTCAGCCGGATAGAAGAAGAAGACGCTCCAGCGGCCTTCGGTATCTTTCTCGGTAACTTCGATGAACTCACCGTTTTTGAACGCCTGGTTTTTGAAAGGTTTAATTTTGGTATTAATCAAAGACATCTGTACTTCCTCTGTGTTTTCGTTGAGATGTAAGGTAACCAACTTTATTCATCGGGGCTAATGCGTATGCTTTATCAAATCAATCAGCCAAACCTTACAACGTCGACAAGACAACAAGGTGAACCTTTTACAGGAAAGCCTGAAAGTAAAAAGGCCGCCTCAACGGGCGGCCCTGATACCTGAATTCCCCGCAGGTACATTCAGTGCCAGCCGAAACTGGCGTTGCGTTGCGCTCTACAACCCTTTATATCAAGGCGGTAACAGCCTTTTGATTACACCATCCGCGCAGGGATTGAGCAATCCATAAGAGAGGCATTCCTGCCTATGGCTGTGATAGGTTGTGTCGAACACCATTCCGTAGCGTTATAAATTTATTTTTATTATAAAACTATCACAATGTATAAATGACAATTGTCATTTAATACGATCACTCCCTCTTTTAAGATAAAATTATCCTCCTCACCTTTGAAGCGCTATTTCAATAATCTGCCACCGTGATATATTAAGGTGGTTTTAATTTAAAACTAAGAGAATTAACCGAAAGAATTATAAATGGTTAGCCTCAAACTATTGTTATCAGTTATATGATAACCACAGCAAACGCAGCACCCTCAGGACGAAACATGGCAAACCTGTATGACCTTAAAAAATTCGATCTTAATCTGTTAGTCATTTTCGAGTGCATTTACCAGCACCTTAGTATCAGTAAAGCCGCCGAGACGCTGTATATCACACCCTCTGCCGTGAGCCAGTCACTGCAACGTTTGAGAGGACAACTCAACGATCCTCTGTTTATCCGTTCCGGTAAAGGGATCACGCCCACGACCGTCGGCGTCAATTTGCATCATCATCTGGAACAGAACCTGAACCAGCTGGAGCAGACTATCAATATCATGCACAGCAGCGGGTTAAAGAAGAATTTTGTCATTTACTGCCCTCATTTTATGAGTACGAAAGCAACGCTTGACCCTATAAAACTGCTCATGGATAACCATAACTATTCGATTGAATTACATGATGTTTTTCTTTCATCTGATTCAGCGGAAGATCTCTTAGCCTACAGAAGAGCCGACCTGATATTTTCGTTTTCGTCCTCTAACAGTCATTCTGTCGCCTGTAGCCTCTACCATAAGCTTCCTTTCGTTCTCGTTTGTCGGGAGGGCCATCCCCGCCTCAGCGAAAATCCCACGCGTGAAGAGATTCTGAATGAAAACTTCACCGCCTACCTGAACGACGAGAACAGCTTCAAAGACTATCAGGAAAAGGCCGAAAGCCTGTTAACCAAAAGAAATATTGTCTATCGTAGCGACTCTTTTATATCCCTTCTGTCGGTGATCGGTTCATCCGACCTCATAGGATTAGTGCCTATGCCGGCCTTCGAAAAATATAGACCAGCCCTCAACCTGCGCAAAGTGGAAACAGATATTCAATTCCCCAGCATTGATATTTACATGATGTACAACCGTTCCGCGCTCAATAGCTCGGCATTCGCGAGTTTTATTGAAGAGATATCCTTACCGTAAGATATTGCTGTGGTTCTCTCACAAAATGAGAACCACGTCTTTAAAAAGACATCACCGTTATAGAATTAAGCGGCATATATCCACTTAATTATTGCCTGATATCATCCTCTCTTTAATATTGGCGCTACAGTCTGTGTATTTATTCCGCAGGATGAGAATAAGCAAGGCGCTGAGAATGGACGGCGATGAAGTCTTGCGCCTCAGGCAAATCAACGGTCTGCTGGAGCTGTTTGCAGACCGCCGTGACTCAGAAGCCTGGACGGTGAAATAATCAGAGCGTGTTCAGACGCTCTGCCGCCGCCAGCAGAGTCGATTCCTGCTTCGCAAAGCAAAGACGAATCAGCTTATGCGGGAAAGGATCGGCGCAGAACACCGACAGCGGAATGGCGGCCACGCCCACCTCTTTCGTCAGCCACTGGCAGAAACTCACGTCGTCCAGATCCGATATCGCGCTGTAGTCGGCGAGCAGAAAATAGGTCCCTTCTGAGGGCAAAATTTCCAGACGGCTTTTGCTTAGCGCTGTCACAAACAGATCCCGACGTTCACGATAGAAGTGCGGCAGCTCGCGATAGTGCTCCGGCTCGGCACGCAGCATATCCGCCAGCGCCAGCTGAGCCGGCGTGTTCACGGCAAAGGTCAGGTACTGATGCACCTTGCGCAGCTCAGCGCTGATAGCCGCAGGTGCAACGCAGTAGCCCACTTTCCAGCCGGTCATGTGGTAAGTCTTACCGAATGACGAGACGGCGATAGCTCGCTCGCGAAGCTGCGGATGGGCCAGCACGCTGGCGTGTCCTTCTTCTGCAAAGCAGATGTGCTCGTAGACCTCATCGCTCAGCACGTAAATTTCACGTTCCGCAATCGCCTGCCACAGCGCGGCGAAATCCGCCTTTTGCCACACCGTCGCCGACGGGTTGTGCGGGGTATTCAGGATCACCAGGCGGGTTTTGTCGCTCAGCAGCGCGGCAAACACCTGCCAGTCAGGGCGAAAATGCGGCGGCTGGAGCGACACGCGTTTCACTACGCCGCCGGAGAGCTCAACCGCAGGCGCATAGCTGTCGTAGCTCGGATCAAAGCAGATGACTTCATCGCCCGCACGCACCAGCGCGGTGATGGCCGCATAGAGCGCTTCGGTCGCCCCTGCCGTCACCGTAATGTCGGTGTTCGCATCGGGCTTATGGCCGTACAGCTCCGCCGTTTTATCCGCAATGGCTTCCCGCAGCGCCTGCACGCCCGTCATCGGCGCATACTGATTCGCCCCCTGCGCCACGTGGTACGCCAGACGCTCCTGTAGGTACGCCGGGCCATCGAAATCCGGAAAGCCCTGAGAAAGGTTAATGGCGTTGTGCTGCTGCGCCAGAGCGCTCATCTGCGTAAAGATGGTAGTACCGAGATTGGGAAGTTTACTCTGCGGAATCAATGCGTTATTGCTCATTGTGTCGTGCCTGCTTGTAATACTTATGTTGCTGCCACTATAACACGATGTTAGTCTTTGGCAATCAAGACGCTTAGACGTCTAAACCATATGAATATTCCTGGCCGCGAGGGTAAAAGGAAATGACAGACAACCTGCAACTCACACATCTTGTCGACGCCTGCCGCTGGATTGGCGCCAAAGGATGGGCCCCCGCCACCGGCGGCAATATGTCGGTGCGCCAGGACGAACGCCTCTGCTGGCTCAGCGAATCTGGCAAAGACAAAGGCAGCCTGACAACGGAGGATTTTCTGCAGGTTGAAATCGCCACCAACCGCGCACCGTCTGGCCGCAGGCCGTCGGCGGAAACCGGTCTTCACACGCTGATTTATCGCCTGTTCCCGGAAGCCAACGCCGTCCTGCACGTTCATACCGTCAACGCCACGGTGCTGTCGCGTCTGGTCAAAGAAGCCGAGCTCAACATCAGCGGCTTTGAGATGCAAAAGTCCCTCTCCGGGCAGACCACGCATCTGGATACGGTGGCTATCCCGATCTTTGATAACGACCAGGATATTGACGCCCTCGCCTCCCGAATCGCCCATTACGCACAGGAACGCCCGCTTAATTATGGTTTTCTTCTGCGCGGTCATGGCTTAACCTGCTGGGGACGCGACGTGGCCGAGGCCCGCCGTCATCTGGAAGGACTAGAATTCTTATTTGAATGCGAAATGCGTTTACGACAACTGGAGAGAGTATGATTCGCGCGATTGTGACGGATATTGAAGGGACCACCAGCGATATCCGTTTTGTCCATGACGTTTTGTTCCCCTACGCGCGTGAGCGGCTTGCGGCCTTCGTGACCGCGCAGCAGTACGCCGAGCCGGTCAAATCCATTCTGGACAACCTGCGTGATGAAATCGGTAACCCGCACGCCAGCGTCAGCGAGCTTATCGAGGCCCTTTTTGCCTTTATGGATGAGGACCGCAAATCCACGGCGCTCAAAGCCCTGCAGGGGATCATCTGGCATGACGGCTACGTGAACGGCGACTTTACCGGCCACCTCTATCCGGACGTACTGCCTGCGCTGGAAAAGTGGAAAGCGCAAGGGATTGATCTCTATGTTTATTCCTCTGGCTCCGTCGCCGCGCAGAAATTGTTATTTGGCTACAGCGACGAAGGTGATATTACTCATCTGTTCAGCGGCTATTTTGATACCCACATCGGCGCCAAGCGCGAAGTGCAGTCTTATCAGAACATTGCGGCACAAACGGGCATCGCCCCGTCGCAGATCCTGTTCCTGTCCGATATTCATCAGGAGCTGGACGCGGCTGAACAGGCAGGTTTTCGCACCCTGCAACTGATTCGCGGTGATGATGACGGCGCAAGCCATCACCATCAGGTCCACCAGTTTGACGAGATTAATCCGGAGCAGATCCCTTCATGAGCGCATTGACCATTTATTCCGATAAAGATGCCAGTCAACACCAGTGGCACAGCACCGACGCCGCCGAGATCGCCCAGCAGCTCAACGCTAAAGGCGTGCGGTTTGAACGCTGGGCTGCGGATCGCGATTTAGGCCACGATCCCGCGCCCGAAGCCGTGATCGAGGCGTATCAGCATGCGATCGACAAGCTGGTGGCGGAGAAAGGCTATCAGAGCTGGGACGTGATCAGCCTGCGCGCCGACAACCCGCAGAAAGAGGCGCTGCGCGCGAAGTTCCTGAACGAACATACCCACGGCGAAGACGAAGTGCGCTTTTTCGTGGAAGGCGCAGGGCTGTTCTGCCTGCACATTGGGGATGAGGTGTATCAGGTGCTGTGTGAGAAAAACGATCTGATTTCCGTTCCCGCGGGCACGCCGCACTGGTTTGATATGGGCTCCGAGCCGAACTTTACCGCCATTCGTATTTTCGACAATCCGGAAGGCTGGGTGGCCCAGTTTACGGGCGATGCCATCGCGGATGCGTATCCACGGTTAGCATAATCTTTTCTTCCTCTCCCTGTGGGAGAGGGCCGGGGTGAGGGCATCAGGCCGCTCGAGCTTCAACGCTTCAGTCCTTTCACATACCCCACCAGCTGATCCAGCACAATCCCCCACCCTTCGTGGAAGCCCATCTGTTCATGCTGCTCGCGGATTTCCTTCGTTGGATGACGCGCAATCGCCGTGTAGCGGGTCTTGCCCTCACCCACATCTTCCAGCAGCAGGATCGCCGTCATAAACGGCTTCTCGGCCGGTTTCCAGCCTTCGGTATAGCCGTCGGTAAAGACCAGCTTTTTACCCGGATCGATTTCAAGAAATACGCCCCGGTTATCCATCCGCTGACCGTCCACATCAAACACGGTGTTGAACCGCCCGCCCACGCGCAGGTCGAGGTCGCATTCGGTCACCTTATGAGGAGCAGGAATGAAGAAGTTTTTGATGTGTTCCGGCGTGGTCCAGCAGAGCCACAGCAGGTCGCGCGGTGCGTCCACCACGCGCTCCAGTTTTAAGTCTGTTTCAGGATCGAGCGTCACGATATTGTCCTCTTAAGGGAACCCCTTAAAGGATAGCCGGACTCAGGCGAATTTCCCGTTTGCCACCGCTTCCGGCGTGACCACGCCCGTATCGAGCACCCAGCCGCTAATCAGCGAGGCAGGCGTAACGTCAAACGCCGGGTTATAGACCTGCGCGTTTTCCGGCGCCCACTGCACCGCGCCAAAGCTTCCGGCCACGCCCGTCACCTCGCTGGCGGCGCGCTGCTCAATCGGGATCGCGTCACCGTTCGGGCAGTCCGGATCGAGGGTCGTTTGCGGGGCGGCAACGTAGAACGGAATGCCGTGGAATTTCGCCAGCACCGCCAGAGAATAGGTGCCGATCTTGTTCGCCACGTCGCCGTTGGCGGCAATGCGGTCTGCGCCCACCCACACGGCGTCTACCTGCCCTTTTGCCATCAGGCTGGCGGCCATGGAATCGGTAATCAGCTGATACGGCACGCCCAGCTCGCCAAGCTCCCATGCGGTTAATCTGCCGCCCTGCAGCAGCGGACGGGTTTCATCCACCCAGACGCTGCTGACGTTGCCCTCCTGATGCGCGCGGGCAATCACGCCCAGCGCGGTGCCAACGCCCGCCGTTGCCAGCCCGCCGGTGTTGCAGTGGGTCAGCAGACGGCTGCCAGGTTTCACCAGCGCGCTACCGGCTTTGGCAATCGCGTCGCAAAGCCGTTTGTCTTCGTCAATCAGCCGCAGCGCTTCCGCCACCAGCGCCGGAACATACTCTTCCTGCCACAGCGCAATCTTCATGCGGTCGAGATTGTTCATCAGGTTCACCGCCGTCGGGCGGGACGCGCGCAGGGTTTCCAGCGCCGCCGCCAGCTCGTCTCGGCTTTTGCCGTTTTCCGCCAGCAGCGCCAGCAGCAGGCTTGCAGAGAGACCAATCAGTGGCGCGCCGCGTACGCGCAGGGCGTGGATATGCCCGACCAGCGCCTCGACCGTCGAGGCATCCATCCAGCGTTTCTCCTGCGGAAGCGCCTGCTGATCGAGAATAAAGAGCTGATTATCCGCCACCCGCAGGCTGGTCGTCTGTAATGTCTGCATGTCGTTAATTCCCTGTTGCGTTGTTGTAGCACATTGTGTCAGGATGAAATCCAGATGTATAGACGTCTACATGTCTTAATTTGAAAATTCGTGAGGAGCAGGCCATGTCGCAATACCGTACCTTTACCGCTCAGGACGCCGTGGAGTATGCCAGGCAGTTTGGCGGACTTGACGATCCTTCATCGCTGGTAGAGGCGCAGGAAGTAGGCGACGGCAACCTCAATCTGGTATTTAAAATTTTCGACGGCGCGGGCGTGAGCCGCATCGTCGTTAAGCAGGCGCTGCCCTACGTGCGCTGCGTCGGCGAGTCCTGGCCGCTGACGCTGGACCGCGCCCGTCTTGAAGCGCAAACCCTGGTCGAGCACTACCAGCACAGCCCGCAGCACACCGTGAAAATCCACCACTTTGACCCGGAGCTGGCGGTGATGGTGATGGAAGATCTCTCCAGCCATCGCATCTGGCGCGGCGAGCTGATCAACAACATTTACTACCCGCAGGCGGCGCAGCAGCTGGGCGAATACCTCGCGCACGCGCTGTTCCACACCAGCGATTTCTACCTGCACCCGCACGCGAAAAAAGCGCAGGTGGCGAAATTCATCAACCCGGAGATGTGCGAGATCACCGAAGATCTGTTCTTCAACGATCCGTACCAGATCCACGAGCGCAACAGCTACCCGGCCGAGCTGGAAAATGACGTCGCGGCCCTGCGCGACGACGCTCAGCTTAAAATTGCCGTGGCCTCCCTGAAGCACCGCTTCTTCTCGCACGCCGAAGCGCTCCTGCACGGCGATATTCACAGCGGCTCGATTTTTGTGGCCGACGGCAGCCTGAAGGCCATCGACGCCGAGTTCGGCTACTTTGGCCCGATTGGCTTTGACGTCGGTACCGCCATCGGCAACCTGCTGCTGAACTTCTGCGGCCTGCCGGGGCACCTGGGCATTCGCGATGCCGCCGCCGCGCGCGAGCAGCGCCTGACCGATATTCAGGAGCTGTGGAACACCTTCGCGGAACGCTTCCAGGCGCTGGCAAACGAGAAAACGCGCGACGCCGCGCTCGGCGCGCCGGGCTATGCCTCCGCGTTCCTGAAAAAGGTCTGGCATGACGCCATCGGCTTCTGCGGCACCGAGCTCATTCGCCGCAGCGTCGGGCTTTCCCACGTCGCGGATATCGACACCATTCAGGACGAGGCGATGCGCCACGAGTGCCTGCGCCACGCCATAACGCTTGGTAAAGCGCTGATTGTCATTGCCGACCGCATCGACAGCGCGGAAGATCTGGTGGCACGGGTGCGGCAGTACAGCTGATTACATTTGGTTTTCTCCCTCTCCCTGTGGGAGAGGGCCGGGTGAGGGCATAAAACCGCACTTACCCCAAATACTCAATCACCGACAGCCCGCCGTTATAGTCCGTGCTGTAAATAATCCCCTGCGCATCCACAAACACGTCGCACGACTGGATCACCTGCGGGCGATTCGGCCGCGTGTCCATCATTCTCTCCGGCGCGGCCGGCACCAGCGCACCGGTTTCCACCGGTCGATACGGATTGGAAATGTCATATGCACGCACGCCCGCGTTCTGATACGTCGCAAAAATCAGCGTCGAGCTGACAAAGCTCCCCGGCCGGTTCTCGTGCAGGTTGTGCGGGCCAAAATGCGCCCCTTTCGCCACGTAGTCGGTTTCATCCGGCTGCGGGAAGGTCGAGATGCTCACCGGGTTCGACGGCTCGCGGATATCAAACAGCCAGATCAGCTTTTCGCCGTCCTCCTGGTTATCCAGCACCGCTTCGTCCAGCACCACCAGCAGGGAGCGGTCCGGCAACGGCAGCGCGGTGTGCGTCCCGCCGCCAAACGGCGGGCTCCAGTTGCGGTGGCTAATCAGCTTCGGCCGGGTGCGGTCCTTCACGTCCAGCAGCGTCAGGCCGCCGTCGCGCCAGCTGCCGTAGGCGGTATCGCCCGCGATAATCGCGTGGTGCAGCGCGTAGCGTTTCCCTTCCGGCCAGTTCGGCGTCTCCCCTTCCGCCCGATTCATCCCCGGCAGCCACCAGCGCCCCGCCACTTCAGGCTTGCGCGGGTCCGCCAGGTCGATGGTCAGGAAGATATAGTCGGTAAAGCCGTCGATAAGCGCCGACACGTAGGCCCAGCGGCCGCCGACGTACCAGATGCGGTGGATGCCGATGCCGCTCAGCGACAGAAAGCCGATTTCGCTCGGCCTGTCGGGCGTGGAGATGTCAAACACGCGCAGCCCGGCGCTCCAGCCTTTGTCCTGCACGTCGCTGACGGTCTCCCCCACCTGGCGGGTGTAGTAGACCTTCTCGTCGGCAAAGCGGGCATCGGCAAACAGATCCCGGGCGTTAATCACCAGCAGCAGGTCGTCGTGCGCCTGCAGGTGCACGTTCCAGGTGCCGGGCGGCGCGGGCACGTAGCCCGCCGCTTTCGGGTTCTTCGGGTCGCGCACGTCGACAATCGAAAAGCCCTGCGACACCATGTGGCCGATATAGGCGAAACCGCGATGCACCATCAGCTGCACGCCGTCCGGGCGACCGCCCTGGTCGCTATGGCCAATCAGCCGCATATTGCGGCTGTATTCTGGAAGGGGTACTTGCGTCACCGTTAGCTCCTTTGGGTTTTCCCCCTCTCCCTGTGGGAGAGGGCCGGGGTGAGGGCATCAGGCCACCTGACGCCACCCGGCCTGGTTTTACTTGTTTTTCGCTTCCAGCGTCGCAAACCACGGCGCGATAAAATCTTCCGTCTGGCCCCAGCCCGGAATGATTTTCCCCAGAGACGCCACGTTCACCGGGCCCGGCTGGGCGGTCAGCAGCGCCTGTGGAATGGCCGCCGCTTTGAAATCGTAGGTCGCAGGCGTTGCTTCCCCGGCAATCTTGTTCGCTACCAGGCGCACGTTCGTCGCGCCAATTAGCTTCGGATCCACCGCCACGCTCACCTTCCACGCGCTGCCCGGCTCGCGCATCAGCTGCAGATCCTGGTTGGAGATGTCAATGCTGTAGAGCTTGATCTCGGTGCGGCCGTTCTCTTTCAGCGCCTTATACGCGCCCTGGCTGAAGGCGTCCCAGGTGCCCCAGATGGCGTCGATTTTGCCTTTCGGGTATTTCGCGAGGATCGCCCCCACCTTGTTGGCGGTATCACCCTGTACGTCAGAGGAGACGGCGCCGATGGACTCCAGCTCTTTGATGTCCGGATACTGCTTTTGCAGCTCTTTATAGGCCGCCTGACGACGCTCCATCGGCGGGAAGCCCGCCACCCACAGCTTGACGATATTGGCCTTGCCGTTGAAATCTTTCGCCAGCTGGCCGAAGGAGAGGTTCGTCAGGGAGGCATCGTCCTGCTGGGTAACGGTCACGCCCGGGATCTCGCCGTTAACCGCCGTATCAAAGACGGAGACTTTGATCCCGGCATCCACCGCTTTCTTCACCAGCGCGGTGGAGTACGGATCGCGCCCCTGAGAGAGAATAATCCCGTCATATTTCTGGCTGATAGCCTGGTTAACGAAGTCCTGGAATTTGGCGTCGTCCCCGTTGCTTAAAAAGGTGCTGACCTTAAAGCCGAGCTTTTTTCCTTCCTGAATTGCCCCGGCAATAAACTGCGTGGTGTTGTCGTCTGAGCCAAGGTTACGGATCACCGCGATGCGGATCGGGCCGTCATGGTTCGCAATGGCAGCCGGAAGCGGCGCGGGCGTAGCCGCGAAGCCTGGCAGAGCAGTGAGCAACCCAAGTGCCACCAAAGAGAGTGCAATCTTTTTCATTTTTTATCCCGTTGTGTTGTCAGCGTTTTTGTATGTAGGTAATCGCCAGCGCTACCGCGAGCACCAGTCCTTTTATAATGTCCATGGCGTAGTACGGCACGGAGAGCATCACCAGCCCGTTCGACAGCACGCCGAGAATGACCGCTCCGACCAGGGTTCCCAGCGCGTTCGGCTTGCCGGAGCCTGCCAGGGAGAAGCCAATCCACGCCGCCGCCACCGCATCCATCAGGTAGCCGCCGCCCGCATTCACCTGCGACGAACCGATGCGCGACGCCAGCAAAATCCCGCCCAGTCCCGCCAGCAAAGAGGCAATCACGTAGGCCGCTACCTTGTAGCGCGTGGTGCGAATGCCGGAGAGACGCGCCGCTTCCGGGTTGCCGCCAATGGCGTACATCCGGCGTCCGTGAGTGGTCAGCGAGAGGCCAAGCTGCGCCAGTACGGTCACCACCAGCATGACGATCACGATGGTCGGCACCTGCCCCAGCAGGCTGAACGCTGCCGGAATAGTGCCTTCCGCCATGTCGCCGCTCGGCAGCACCATGTTCTCGGTAATCGACCCGCCGTAGCTGTAGGTCATCGCCACGCCCTGAATGACGAACAGGCTGGCAAGCGTCGCGAGCATGTCCGGAATACGCAGGATGACGATCAGAAAGGCGTTAAACAGACCCACCAGCGTGCAGAGCGCGAGGGTGATCAGAATCGACTCGGTGGTACCAAAGCCGTGCCAGACGAAAAGGGAAATCACCAGCGCGTTCGCCAGCGAGGCGGTGGATCCGACAGAGAGATCGAACCCGCCGATGGTCAATGATATCGACACGCCAATAGCAATCACCGTCACGATGGCAATCGAGCGCAGAATGTTGATGATGTTGTTCGGATCGAGGAAGCTGTCCGACGCCAGGCCAAAGACGGCCACCAGCGCGACGACGGTTAACAGCATGCCCCACCTGTAGAGAAAATCGAAAATCTGCTGGCGGCCAGACGCCGCCGCGTTCACTGAAAGGGCCTTGCTCACGACGCCGTTCCTCCGGTTGAATAATAAAGTAGTGTCTCTTCGCGGGCCTCGGCCCCGGCGATTTCAGCCACGATGCGCCCGTCCCACAGGACGCAGATGCGGTCGCACAGCCCGACCAGTTCGGCAAATTCGCCCGAGGCGTAAATCACCCCTTTGCCCTCGCGCGCCAGGCCGTCAATCAGCTGGAACAGATCGGTTTTGGCCTTCACGTCCACGCCTTTGGTCGGCTCGTCGAATATCAGCACGCGGGCGTCATTGCGCAGCCATTTACCGATGGCGACCTTCTGCTGGTTGCCGCCCGATAAGCGGCGCAGCACCTGCCCCGGCCCACGCGCACGCACGCCGACGCGGGCAATCACCTCTTCCGCCCAGCGCCACGCCTGACGATGGCCAAACAGGCTCCAGCGCGAAAAGCTGTTATCGGCGCTCACTGCAAGGTTCATGCTCACCGGCTCGTCGATAAAAATGCCCTCTTTGCGGCGCTCCTCCGGCACCAGCGCCAGACCGCGCAGCACGGAGTCGGCCGGATCGCGCGGCTGCCAGGATTGATGATTCAGCTCGCCGCGCGCCACGCGGCTTTTGGTGGCGCCAAACAGCGCCTTGCAGAGTTCGGTTTTCCCCGCCCCCGCCAGCCCGGCAATCCCGAGAATTTCGCCTTTGCGCAGGTGCAGGGAGATATCTTTCAGCAGCGCGTCATCGTGAAGCCCCTCAACGCGCAGCAGCGTTTCGTCGCCGTGCGGCGGTCGCGCGGGCGGATAGATATCGCTCAGCACGTGGCCGAGCATCTTCTCTACGATCGCTTCGCCGCTAAGATCGGCCATCGGGCCGGACTCGATCAGCTTGCCGTCGCGCAGCACCGTTAAGGTGTCGCAGATGGCCTTCAGCTCGTGAATACGGTGGGAGATAAACACCACGCCGATGCCCTGCTGCTTTAAGCGTCTCACTACCGCAAACAGGCGCTCGCTCTCATGCGCGTCCAGCGGCGCGGTGGGTTCATCAAGAATCAAAAAACGGCAGTGGTGGGACAGCGCCCGCGCCAGCAAAATCTGCTGCTTTTCGGCCAGCGAACAGCCGTCGATGGAACGGCGTACGTCCAGAGAGACATCCAGCTGCGCCAGCGCCTGTCTCGCCTGCTGGCGGATCGCGCGCCAGCTGAAGCGATGCCCCGGCTGCGCCAGCTGGTCGAGCATGATGTTTTCGGCAATGCTTAACCCCGGGATCAGCGCCACGTCCACCTCCTGTTGAACGAGGTGGATCCCCAGCCGTTTGGCGTCAAGCGGTTCACGGATGCTCACCGGCTGGTTGTTAATGCTGATCTCGCCTTCATAGTGGTCATGCGTCCCGCACAGCACCGCCATCAGCGTCGATTTCCCCGCGCCGTTGGCGCCGGTCAGCGCGTGTACGGATCCGCCGGTTAAGGTAAAGTCCACGCGCGACAGCGCCTGAAAGCCGGAAAAGGCCAGGCTGATACCGCGCATCTCAAGGCGACTGGAAACCATCCGCGTAAATCCTTCATTACTCTTCTGATTTATCGAATTTTTCACAGCTCCGGTTGACTGACAACGACGGAAAAGGCATAAGTTAAAGCGAAATATTATTAGCCATCCGGATGTCCAGACATAACATCGGGTTAGCGCTTGCTAAAAAAGGACACCATTATGAGCAACACCGATATCCGCGTCGTGCCTGGCCCGGCGAACTACTTCTCTCATCCAGGGAGCCTTGCGCATCTGGATAACTTCTTTACCCCGGAACAGCTTTCCCGCGCGGTGTGGATCTACGGCGAGCGCGCTATCGAAGGCGCGCGCCCTTTCCTGCCGGCGAGCTTTAACGCGCCGGGGGCGAAACGCCTGCTGTTTAAAGGCCACTGCAGCGAGCGCGACGTCACCCATCTGGTGAATGAATCCGGCAGCGACGCCAGCGTGGTGATTGGCGTCGGCGGCGGCGCGGTGATGGATACCGTCAAGGCCGTGGCGCGCCGCTTAGGGGTGCCGTTTGTGGGCATCCCCACCATTGCCGCCACCTGTGCGGCGTGGACCCCGCTCTCCGTCTGGTACAACGATGCCGGTCAGGCGCTGCATTTTGAGATCTTCGACGACGCCAACTTCCTGGTGCTGGTGGAGCCGCAGATCGTCCTTAACGCTCCGGCGGAATATCTGCTGGCGGGCATCGGCGATACGCTGGCGAAGTGGTACGAAGCGGTGGTATTGGCACCTGAGCCGGAGAACCTGCCGCTGACCGTGCGGCTGGGCATCAACGGCGCGCTGGCGATCCGCGACGTGCTGCTGTCGCGCAGCGAAGAGGCGCTGGCCGACCAGCAGCGCGGCGAACAGACGCAGGCCTTCCGGGACGTGGTGGATGCGATTATCGCCGGTGGCGGGATGGTCGGCGGCCTGGGCGAGCGCTATACCCGCGTGGCGGCGGCGCATGCGGTACACAACGGCTTAACCGTGCTGCCGCAGACGGAAAAATACCTGCACGGCACCAAGGTGGCCTACGGCATTCTGGTGCAAAGCGCCCTGCTCGGCCAGGACGACGTGCTGGCGCAGCTAGTGACGGCTTACCAGCGTTTTAACCTGCCGACCACGCTTCGCGAGCTGGAGGTCGACATCAATAACCGCGACGAGCTGGATAAGGTCATTGCCCACACCCTGCGCCCGGTGGAGTCGATTCACTATTTACCGGTTGCGTTAACGCCTGACGTTCTGCGCGCCGCGTTTGAGAAAGTGGAATCCTTCAGCCGTTAATCGCCCCGACAGGCTATACCTAATGATGATTCTTACCACTCTCGTAACGAGGTCATCATGCAGATCGATTTAACAGGTAAAAAGGCGCTGGTTACCGGTGCCAGCCGCGGGTTGGGTCGTGCGATTGCCCTGTCGCTGGCGCGCGCCGGTGCGGATGTGATTATTACGTATGAAAAATCTGCCGATAAAGCCCAGGCGGTCGCCGATGAGATTAAGGCGCTGGGACGACACAGCGAAGCCGTGCAGGCCGACAGCGCCAGCGCGCAGGCGATTCAGGATGCCGTCACCCATGCGGCGCGTTCTCTTGGCGGGCTGGACATTCTTGTCAACAACGCCGGGATCGCGCGCGGCGGCCCGCTGGAGTCCATGACGCTGGCGGACATTGACGCCCTAATCAACGTCAATATTCGCGGCGTGGTGATCGCCATTCAGGAAGCGCTGGTGCACATGTCCGACGGCGGACGCATTATCAACATCGGCAGCTGTCTGGCAAACCGCGTGGCTATGCCGGGCATTGCCGTTTACTCGATGACCAAATCGGCGCTGAACTCCCTCACCCGCGGCCTGGCCCGTGATTTAGGGCCGCGCGGCATTACCGTTAACCTGGTCCACCCCGGCCCCACCAACAGCGATATGAACCCGGAAGACGGGGAACAGGCTGACTCTCAGCGTCAGCTTATTGCCCTGGGCCATTACGGCCAGCCGGAAGACGTCGCGGCGGCGGTCACGTTTCTTGCCAGCCCGGCGGCCGGGCAGATCTCCGGTACCGGCCTGGACGTGGACGGCGGTTTGAACGCCTGATCGCAATCTCACTGCAAGCCTCTGTCGTCCGGCAGAGGCGTTTCCGAGCGCCCTCGACGGTTCGCGTTTTGCCGCTTTCTCCGGTTTTCGCTCCGCTCTACAGTACCCCATTAGAAATTCGGAATTTATCTAATAGCCTTATTATTTCCTTATACTTTGTGTGGGCGTACAGTGGAGGTACGGATGAAGATTGTCTGGTCCAATGGTGCCAAAAAGGCATTTTCCAGAATTGACGAGCGGTATCAGCGTCGAATTGAGGTAAAGCTCTCCGAGCTGGATGACCGCTCGGCTCCCCGGCCCGATATCAAAAAAATATCGACGACAGAAAATCATTTCCGGCTTCGCGTAGGCGATTACCGCATCGTCTATACGCTTCGGGACGATCCCGATGACCATTGTTATGTTTTGGCCGTCAAGCGCAGAACTTCAACGACTTACCTGCATGAGGAGAGTGCCAACTATGGCTGTACAGCTAATCAAGGACGATAATGGGAAAACGCAGTACGTCGTTATTCCCTATCACGAATATTTTCGTATGCTCTTACAGATGGCAGAAATTGACGACGAAACCGATGACGATCTGGAGGATATTGAGGTCGAACACGATAGTCTGGATGACGTGGAATTGCCGGGAGAAGTATGCAGCATCATGACCTGGCAGAACGTCAGCCTGCAGGCCGCGTGGCGTATCCTGCGCGGAATGTCCCAGCAGGAGGTAGCTGAGAAACTCGGCATCACCCAGTCCGCCGTGTCACAACTGGAAGCGCTGGACTCCCGTCCGCAAAAGCGCACCCGTGAAAAGCTGGCTGCTATCTACGGCTGCAAGCAGGAACAGATCAGCCTCTATTTACCGAAAGAGGGTTAACAGCACTTCGCCCCACCCTTGCCGCCGTAGCGGGCGTCCTGGCGGTCGCGGAAAAATTCTTCGTAGGTCATGGGCGTCTGGTCCGGATGGTTGACGCGCATATGCTCGACGTAATTGTCGTAGTCCGGCACGCCAATCATCATTTTGGCGGCCTGGCCCAGGTACTTACCTGCTTTGGAAAGGGTGTCGAACATAATTCTGGTCTCACAGGAAATGTAGGCCGGGTAAGCACTAGCGCCACCCGGCACACAGGTTAATGCGCCCCTTTGGCCTGGGTGACAATCTCTTCCAGGTTTTCAGGCATCGGCTCGTACGGCGTCTCTTTCGCCGTTGGCTTATCGTTTTTCAACGCCGCCAGCGCGGTCTTGAGAGAATACAACGCCAGCACCACGACCACCACCATAAAGAAGATAGTCAGCCCGGCGTCCAGACGGTTGTTAAACACCAGCTGAGACAGCTGGGACTCGGTGTACTGCGCAGGGATCTTACCGCTGTCGATCATCGCCTGGAACTTGTTGGCGATTGCCAGGAAGCCCACCTTGTTGTCCGGGCTGAAGGCTTTCTGCCAGCCCGCCGTCAGGGTACAAATCAGCAGCCATGCGGTTGGCACCAGTGCCACCCAGGCGTAACGCTGGCGCTTCATCTTGAACAGCACCACCGCGCAGAGCATTAGCGCCATGCCCGCCAGCATCTGGTTGGCGATACCGAACAGCGGCCACAGGGTGTTAATCCCGCCCAGCGGATCGACCACGCCCTGGTGCAGGAAGTACCCCCACGCCAGTACGCACAGCGCCGTTGCCAGCAGGTTCGCCGGGAGCGAATCGGTACGCTTCAGGTTCGGAGAGATCACGCCAAGCAAATCCTGGAGCATAAAGCGCGCCGCACGGGTTCCCGCATCCACCGCCGTCAGGATAAACAGCGCCTCGAACAGGATGGCGAAGTGATACCAGAACGACACGTCCATCAGCCCGCCCAGCGCGCCGTGAAGAATATACGCCATGCCGACCGCCAGCGTCGGCGCCCCGCCCGCACGGGAGATAATCGACTGCTCGCCCACTTCACTGGCGATGCTCGTCAACGTATCAGGGGTAATCGCAAAGCCCCAGCCGCTCACCACCTGCGCGGCGGACGCCACCACGTCAACGGTGCCAGCCGGTGCCAGTACCGCCATCGGGCTGTTCATCGCGAAATACACGCCCGGGTCGATGATACAGGCCGAGACCAGCGCCATGATGGCGACAAAGGATTCCATCAGCATGCCGCCGTAGCCAATCAGGCAGGCCTGTTTTTCATTCGCCAGCATCTTCGGCGTGGTCCCGGAAGCGATCAGCGCGTGGAAGCCCGACACCGCGCCGCAGGCAATGGTGATAAACAGGAACGGGAACAGATTGCCGGTCCAGACCGGGCCGGTACCGTCGATGAATTTGGTTAACGCAGGCATGGTCAGGGTCGGACGCATAATCAGAATACCGATCGCCAGCCCGACGATGGTGCCGATTTTCAGAAACGTAGAGAGATAGTCACGCGGAGCCAGCAGCAGCCATACCGGCAACACCGCCGCCACAAAGCCGTAGCCCACCAGCATCCAGGTCAGCTGCACGCCGGTAAAGTCGAAGAACGGCGCCCAGGTCGGGCTTTCCGCCACCCAGCCGCCGGAGATAATGGCGAACACCAGGAATACCAGGCCAATTACCGACACCTCACCAATGCGGCCGGGGCGCAGGTAGCGAATATAGATCCCCATAAACAGCGCCAGCGGAATGGTGAAGGCAACGGTATAGGTCCCCCACGGGCTGTGGGTCAGCGCTTTCACCACGATCATTGCCAGCACCGCGAGGATGATCACCATGATCATAAAGGTCGCCACCAGCGCAATCACCCCGGCGGTTGCCCCCATCTCCTCTTTCACCAGCTCACCCAGCGAACGCCCGTCGCGGCGGGTCGAGACGAACAGCACCATAAAGTCCTGCACCGCGCCCGCCAGCACCACGCCCGCGAGGATCCAGATCATCCCCGGCAGGTAGCCCATCTGCGCCGCCAGCACCGGCCCCACCAGCGGACCCGCTCCGGCAATCGCCGCAAAATGGTGACCGAACAGCACTTTTTTGTCGGTCGGCACGTAGTCCAGCCCGTCGTTATGGCGGACGGCAGGCGTCATGCGCGTAGCGTCAACGCCTAATACGTTCTTTGCGATATAGCGGCCATAAAAACGGTACGCGATCAGATAAATGCAGACGGAGGCGACGACGATCCAGAGCGCATTGATCTGCTCCCCCCGGTTGAGGGCGATATAGCCCAGGGCAAAGGCTCCCACAACGGAGAGCCCTGCCCATATAAGGTATTTCCCTGAGTTGTTCATAGTTGTTGTCCGTTGTTGTGAAACAGTGAGATGTTACATTTTGTTTCTAGAACAACCGGAAAAATTTAACAACTTTGAAACGCAATAATGCGTGGTCAAACCAGAGATTTACACCACAGTGTTAAGCCGATCACTTTGATCTGCCTGGCTTAGCCCAACACCATCGTACTCAACCGACAGGTACAGCACCGCCGCCCCTGCTCGTCGAATACCACAATCTCCCAGCTCTGGCTCGAACGCCCCAGATGCAGCGGCTGACATACCCCGCGCACTTTGCCGTGAGAGACCGCACGATGGTGCGTGGCGTTAAGCTCCGTCCCCACCACGCTCTGCCCGTCGCGGGTCATCAGAAAACCGGCCATCGATCCCAGCGTTTCCGCCAGCGCCGCCGAAGCGCCGCCGTGCAGCAGGCCAAACGGCTGATGGGTACGCGCATCCACCGGCATCTCCGCTTCCAGCGTGTCGTCGCCGAGGCGGGTATAGACGATACCGAGATGCGCTACCAGCGTATTCAGGCTGGTCGCGTTCAGCTCCTCGAGCGGTAAATGACGTTTCCAGATCATCTTACGCCCCCAGCGTGGAGCCGCCGTCCACCACGATATCCTGCAGGGTGATATGGCTGGCGGCATCGGATGCAAGGAACAGCACCGTGCTGGCTATCTCCTGCGGACGAGCGATTTTGCCCAGCGGAATGCCGAGCTTAAACTGCTCGCCAAAGCCGCGAATACGCTGTTGCTCCGCGTCGTCGCTTTTCCACAGGATGCGCTGCATATCGGTATCCGTTGAGCCCGGCGACACCAGGTTACAGCGCACGCCGCTGCCCGCCAGCTCCAGCCCGACGGTCAGGGCCAGGCTTTTCAGCGCCGCCTTCGACGCACCGTAGGCGCTCATGCCGATGCGCGGCGTGTGCGCCGCGTCGGACGCCACGGTGACTATCGCCCCGCCCTGCTGACGGCGGAACTGGCCCATCGTCTGCTGGAACAAGTTGAACGCGCCGCCGACGTTGACCGCGAAGGTCTGCTGCCAGTCCTCCTGCGAAAGCTGGTCCGTCGCCCCCATGCGCAGAACGCCCGCCGCGTTGACCAGCACGTCCAGCCGTTCAAGCGACGCCAGCGCGCGCCCGCACACTTCATGCACCTGCGCGGCGTTCGCCACGTCCAGGGTTTCAGTGGCGAACGGATAATCACCCAGCGGAAACGCCAGATCGAAGCCGGTCACCTGCGCGCCCGCCTCCACAAACGCCAGCGCCGTCGCGTAGCCAATCCCCTTACCCGCGCCCGTTACCCAGACGGTTTTACCGGTGAAATCCAGAGCCATCACTTCACCTCGCGGGAAAGCAGCGCCCACCAGGCGTCGATTGTGGGATTTTTTGCCAGCATCACGAAGTCGATATCGCCGTGGACTTTGCGCCAGCGGGCGGCCAGCGCCATCATGCGCACCGAGTCCAGGCCGTAGTCGATCAGGTTTTCGTCATCCATCGGCTCGTCGGACTCGTCCAGCAGCGGCAGGATCAGCTCACGCAGCGCGGCTTTGGTCGCCGGAACGGACGGCAGCAGCTCGTCGGTCATTACCACGCGGCCCGAGCGTCCGGCCACGTAGTTCAGCGACATCAGGTGCTCGTCGCGGGTGAAATCCGCCAGCGCGTCGGCAATAAAGAACGGCTTGATGTCGCGCATAAAGGCATCGGTGGCGGTGGTCATACAGCCGATGTGGGCGTACACGCCGGTAATCAGCAGCTGGTTGCGGCCGGTTTCTTTCAGCATCTGCTCCAGCGGCGAGCGGTGAAACGCGCTGTAGCGCCACTTCACCAGCACCGTGTCCGCTTCGTCCGGCGTCAGTTCAGCGACGATACGCTGCTGCTCCGGCGAGCGGGTCAGGCCCGGCCCCCACATGTCGTTCAGCAGGGCGCGGTCTTCGTCGCTCTGCTCTTTCGGCTGGGCGGTGTAGTAGACGGGAATATTGTGCGCTTTGCAGTAAGCGCGCAGTCTGGCGATATTCGCCACCACCTGCTGCATCATCGCGCTGTTTTCGCCCCAGAAGTTCAGGAAATACTCCTGCATATCGTGGATCAACAGCGCCGCGCGCTCCGGCTCAAACGCCCAGTTCACTTTACTGGTCGGCAGCTCTGCGGCGGTCGGCAGCGCGTAAGCGGTTAATTTTGGAATGGCCATACTCTGTTCCTCAGCCCCGGGCGCGTTCAGCAAGCCACAGGCGCAACTGTTTCTTATCGACTTTACCGACCGGCGTCAGCGGGAGCACATCCACGCTCTCCACGCGGTCCGGCAGCTTGAATTCGGCAACGCCCTGCTCGCGCAGGAAGCGGCGCACTTCAACCGCGCGCAGAGGCTGTTTCACCACCAGATACGCGCAGCTTTTTTCGCCCAGCAGGCTGTCCTCCATGCTCACCAGCGCGGCGTGGATCACCGCCTCGTGGCGCAGCAGCAGGTTTTCAATCTCTTCGGCGGCAATCTTCTCGCCGCCGCGGTTGATCTGATCTTTCTCTCGCCCCTGCACGGTGATGTAGCCCTGCTCGTCGATGGCGATCAGATCGCCGGAGCAGTAAAAGCCGTCGGCGTCAAAGGCGCTGGCGTTGTGTTCCGGGCTGTTGAAATAGCCGCGGAAGGTATACGGCCCGCGCGTCATCAGACGCCCGACCTCACCGCGCGGCAGCGGGTTTCCGTGCTCGTCCGCCACCCACACTTCGTCGTCCGGGCACATCGGGCGGCCCTGAGTGTTGATGATGCGCTCCGGCAAGTCGTCGAGCGCGGTGTAGTTCACCAGCCCTTCCGCCATGCCGAACACCTGCTGAAGCTGGCAGCCGATTTCCGCCGGAATGCGCGCCGCGAGCGTGGCGGAGAGGCGTGTGCCCCCCACCTGCAGCAGCCTGAGTGATTTGAGCTGCGCGCTTCCCGCGCCGTCGGCAATCGCCTGCAGCCAGAGGCTCACCGCCGGAGGAACCAGCGAGGTGACGTTAATCTGATGCCGTTCAATCAGCGGGAAGCAGAGCGTGGCGCTTGGATCGTTCGCCAGCACTACGCACCCGCCCGCGGTGAAGACGCCTAACGATCCCGGCGAGCTCATAGCGTAGTTATGCGCCGCGGGCAGCGCGTTCAGGTAACGCGTTTCGGCGGTGATACCGCAAATCTCGTTGCTGCGGCGAATGCTGTAATCGTAATCGTTGTGCGTGCGCGGGATCAGCTTCGGCGTGCCGGTGCTGCCGCCGGAAAGCTGGAAAAACGCCACTTCGTCGGCGGGCGTCGGGTTCGGGATGAAGTTGTCCGCCGGACGCGCAATCGCCGCTTCCAGGGCGTGTTCGTCCCTATCGCCGCGCAGCAGCACGACGCGAACCGAGCGGTGCGCATCCACAAAGGTGTTAAGAAAATCATCGCCCGCAAACAGCGCGTGGTCGCGATCGGCAATCAGCGCGGCGGGTTTGATTTGCAGGGCGTAGGCGTTCAGCTCGCTGCGCTGATGGCTAAAGAGCGCGTTCACCGGCGCGACGCCGATTTGCAGCAGCGCGAAGAAGGTGATGTAGAACTCGGCCACGTTGCCGAGCTGCACCAGCGCCGTCTCGCCGCGGTGCAGCCCCTGCGCCTGAAGGGCAGACGCCAGGTTGTTCACCGCCTGGTTAAACGCGCGGTAGGTGATGTGCCGCTCGCCGTCGATAATCGCCACGGCATCGCTGTCCGCGCGATCCGTCAGGATGTGGGTCAGCGGCAGATCCTGCCAGTAGCCTTTTTCGCGGTAGCGGCGGGCGAATTCCTCAGGCCAGCGGGTAAAAGGGATGGTCATGAGTCTTCCTTAGTGCAAACCAAACACGTTGAGCATGGTGGAGAGCTTCACGCCCGTTTCGCGCCACTCGCCCACCGGCGAAGAGGCAGGCACAATGCCCGCGCCGGCAAACAGGCGAACGGTATTTTTTTGCAGACGCGCGCAGCGGATGGTCACCACCCACTCGCCGTTGCCCTCGCTGTCGCACCAGCCGACGATGCCGCCAAACAGCTCGCGGTCGAACGGCTCCAGCTCGGCAATCAGCTCTTTCGCCGCCTCATGTGGGAAGCCGCTCAGCGCCGGCGTCGGGTGCAGCAGGCAGGCCAGCGTCAGGGCGTTTTCATTTTCACGCGCGTCACCTTCAACCGGCGTCGCCAGATGCCACAGCGTCGGCGTGGTGATGAGCTGCGGAGAAGACGGCATGCTCAGGTGGTGGCTGCGCGGTGCCAGAATGGCCTTCATTGCCTGAGTCACCAGGTCGTGCTCGTGACGGTCCTTTTCGGAGGCCAGCAGCTTATTGCCCGCTTCGCGATCCAATACGTCGTCCGGCTGACGACGCGCCGAGCCTGCCAGCGGCAGCGAGCTAAAGTGCGCGCCCTCTTTGCGCAGCAGCAGTTCGGGGCTGGCGCCGAGCAGCACGCCGCCGTCTTCCAGCGGCACGTGGAAATTAAAGCTCGCCGGGTTCTGGGCGATCAGCCGCTCCATCAGCGCGCCGCTGTCCATGTTTTTGTCGGTCGCGATATCAATCAGGCGCGACAGCACCACCTTGTTTACCTGCGGCGTGGCGGTAAGCGACGCGGCGCGAGCGACCATCTCTTCGAACACGGGCTGCGGCGGGATCTCGGTGCGTTGTTCCACCTTCAGCGCCTGCGAACCGGAAAAATAGCGTGCGGACTGCTGACGTGCCGGGCGGGAAAAGGTCTGCCAGCGCTGCGGAATAAACAGAGAAGATGGCTTGCGGGTATCGAACGGAATAGCCCCTACCATCACCGGATGAGCGATACCGTTAGCTTTCGCATTCCGGAAAGCCTGGGCTAATTTTTGCTGGAAGTGCCCCGCCGGATCGTCGCCGCCGACGGCGGGTTCAGAGAAGCGGGCAAAACAGCCTGAGGTAGTAAAACTGCGGTAAGGCGACATAAAGAAAAAACTGTCTGATTGCAGCGTGGTCGCGGTGTGCTGAACTTCCTCAGCCAGGGACGTGTCCATATCATCCTCCTCAAAATGATAAAAGAAGCAATAATGATTATCATTTATATTTTCGTCGGCTAACCTAATCCCACATCGCTTCGCTGTCAACCGTCGGACAAATAACTTATGCGGCAAAAGCTTGCATCCCTTCGCGGCAAGCATGAAAATGAGAAGCATTATCTTCAACAAAAACAGGATGTCGCGCTGTGAGATTCCCTGCCCTATTCCGTAATACACTGCTTTTATCTGGACTTTTTGTTTTAGGACTTGCCTCATCCGCTGCCGCTGACTGGCCGCGTCAGGTGACCGACAGCCGAGGCGTTCACACGCTTGAGAGCAAACCGACGCGCATTGTCTCCACCAGCGTGACCTTAACCGGCTCCCTGCTGGCGATTGACGCACCGGTCGTCGCCAGCGGCGCCACCACGCCGAACAACCGCGTGGCGGATGCGCAGGGCTTTTTGCGCCAGTGGGGTGATATTGCGAAACAGCGCAAGGTTGCGCGGCTGTACATCGGCGAGCCGAGCGCCGAAGCGGTCGCCGCGCAAATGCCGGATCTGATATTGATCAGCGCTACCGGCGGGGATTCCGCGCTGGCGCTGTACGATCAGCTCTCCGCCATCGCCCCAACGCTTATCATCAACTACGACGACAGGAGCTGGCAGGAACTGCTGACGCAGCTGGGCACAATAACCGGGCAGGAAAAACAGGCCGCAGAGCGCATTACCGCGTTTGATAAACAGCTCGCGCAGGTGAAACAGCAGATGAAGCTGCCGCCGCAGCCGGTGAACGCCATCGTCTACACCGCCGCCGCGCACAGCGCCAACCTGTGGACCGCGGAATCCGCGCAGGGCCAGCTGCTGCACCAGCTGGGCTTTACGCTGGCCGATCTGCCCGCCGGGCTGCAGACCTCTAAAAGCCAGGGCAAACGCCACGACATTATTCAGCTGGGCGGTGAAAACCTGGCGACGGGGCTAAACGGCGAAGGGCTGTTTGTGTTTGCCGGCGACCAGAAAGACGTGGATGCGATTTACGCCAACCCGCTGCTGGCGCATCTGCCGTCGGTGAAAAACAAACGGGTTTGGGCATTGGGAACCGAGACGTTCCGCCTGGATTATTACAGCGCAATGTTAGTATTAAACAGATTGAATGCGTTGTTTAAGTAGGCATTTTCCCTCCCTCTCCCTGTGGGAGAGGGTCGGGGTGAGGGCATCAGGCCGCACCGTCGTTCAACACACTCTCCTGCCTGAACCGCCGCAACTCCGCCAACGCCACTAACAAAATCCCGCCAACCATCGCTAACGCAAACCCGCCGCAGCTCGCCGAGGCCGCCGGGGTCATTATCGCCCCCAGCCCGCCGAGGATCGCCGCGCCAATCGCATCCCCCGTCACGTTCTGCGCCGTCCACAGACCGTTAATGCGCCCGAGCATGCCTTCCGGCGTCTGGGTCTGAATCAGGGTGTACTGCAAAAGCGAGCTGATGGCGCTCAGCCAGCCGAAAATCACCAGACACAGCACCCCGAGCGCCCACACCGGCATCAGGCTGAAGAAGGCGATGGCGATAAACGAGGCCAGCGTGGCAAGCAGCATAATCAGCCCCGGACGCGCGCCCTGCGCCAGGTTGCCGCTGGTCAGCGCCCCGCATGCCGCGCCGAGCGGAATGGCGGCGTAGAGAATGCCAATCTCCGAGGCGCTCATCTGCCACTCTCCCGCTAATGCCGGGTAGAGCACGCGCACGGCGCTCGCCATGGTCAGCAGGCCGCCGAGCAGCGCAATGCCGCCAATCAGCGGGTTGCTGAACAGGAAACGAATCGCGGCCATCAGCGATTTCAGCGGATGCTCGCGCGGCTGCGGCGGAGGTGGCAACAGCGGCAGGCGCAGCAGCGTCAGCGTGGTGATGAAGGTCCCCGCCGCCGCCAGCCCGTAGTTCCATGCCACGTTACCGGTCGCCAGCAGCAGGCCGCCCACCATCGGCGAAATCACCGAGCCCAGACGCACGGTGAGCATGGTGATCGCCCCCGCCTGCATCAGGTTCTCGCGCCCGACCAGCGCGGGCGTTGCCGCCAGCAGCGCCGTCACGCCCAGCGAGGCGAAGAAACCGTCCCACAGCCCCAGCGCGTAAATGGCGATCAGCGACGGCTCCGGCAGCATCGCGTTCAGACACAGCCCGATAAAGCCCACGCCGCAGGTGCCGCGCGCCAGCAGGATCAGTTTCTTACGCTCGTAGCGGTCCGCCAGCACGCCGCCGACCATCAGGCCGATAAACATCGCCCCGCCGGTTAAGGTGACGGATAACCCCACCAGCCAGCTGGAGTGCGTCAGGGTCTGGATCTGTACCGGCACGGCCACGCCGAGCAGGCCGAGGGACAAAATGGAGATAAAGCGAGCGATAAAAACGGCGCGATACGCCGGGTGCGTTTTCAGCAGGCTGAGGTTGAGCAGCCAGGATTTTTGATTCATGACAAAGCCTTGAGTCTATTTCTACCCATTCCATGGGCGCACATGCTAACATAGCCAAATAAGATAGATAACGATAATCACTATCATTATCAAATCATGGATGTTGCTATGTCGTTTTCCTCTTCTGCGGTGCGCGCCGTTGCCGTGCCCGTTTTACTGCTGCTCCTGATCCTTGCGGCTGCACTCAGCCTGCTGGTCGGCGCGAAGCCGCTGCCCGCGTCCGTTATCGTTGATGCGCTCTCCGGTACCTGCCAGAGCGCCGACTGCTTCATCGTGCTCGACGCCCGACTGCCCCGCACGCTTGCCGGACTGCTGGCGGGTGGCGCGCTCGGCCTTGCCGGTGCCCTGATGCAAACCCTCACCCGTAACCCGCTGGCGGACCCCGGCATTCTCGGCGTTAACTCCGGCGCCAGCTTTGCCATCGTGCTCGGCGCGGCGCTGTTCGGGTTGACCTCTCCTTCCGAGCAGCTGGCGATGGCCTTCTGCGGCGCGCTGGCCGCCTCGCTGGTGGTCGCGTTTACCGGCAGCCAGGGCGGCGGCCAGCTAAGTCCGGTCCGCCTGACGCTGGCGGGCGTAGCGCTCGCGGCGGTGCTGGAGGGCTTGTCCAACGGCATCGCCCTGCTCAACCCGGACGTTTACGACCAGCTGCGCTTCTGGCAGGCCGGCTCGCTGGATATCCGCACCCTTGAAACCCTAAAAGTGGTGGCGATCCCGGTCATCCTCGCCGCCGCCGTGGCGTTGTTTTTAAGCCGGGCGCTCAACAGCCTGAGCCTCGGCAGCGACACCGCGACCGCCCTCGGCAACCGCGTAGCGCGCACGCAGCTGATTGGTCTGCTCGCCATCACCGTACTGTGCGGCAGCGCGACCGCCGTGGTTGGCCCTATCGCCTTTATTGGCCTGATGATGCCGCACATGGCGCGCTGGCTGGTGGGAGCGGATCACCGCTGGTCGCTGCCGGTGACGCTGCTGGCGACCCCTGCCCTGCTGCTGTTTGCCGACGTGCTGGGCCGCCTGCTGGTGCCCGGCGAGCTGCGCGTCTCGGTGGTCAGCGCCTTTATCGGCGCGCCGGTGCTGATTTTCCTGGTACGCCGTAAACGCGGAGGTGGCGCATGAGGGCCCCGTCCCGTCGTTTAGTCCCCAGCGTCTCCCTGTTGACTATCGTCATTCTTCTGCTGGCGGTCTGGAGCCTGCGCAGCGGCGCGGTGACGCTCGATTTTTCTCAGGTGTTTAACGCCCTGCTCGGCAGCGCGCCGCGGAACGTCACCATGGTAGTGACGGAGTGGCGACTGCCGCGCGTGGTGATGGCAATTCTGGTCGGCGCGGCGCTCGGCGTGAGCGGTGCGATATTCCAGTCGCTGATGCGCAACCCGCTCGGCAGCCCGGACGTGATGGGCCTCAACACCGGGGCCTGGAGCGGCGTGCTGGTGGCGATGGTGCTGTTTGGTCAGCACCTGACGGCGATTACCTTTACGGCGATGGCGGGCGGCATTCTGACGTCTTTACTGATCTGGGCGCTGGCCTGGCGCAACGGCATCGACACCTTCCGCCTGATCATCATCGGGATCGGCATCCGCGCCATGCTGATGGCCTTTAACACCTGGCTTTTACTGCAGGCCTCGCTGGAAACCGCGCTCTCCGCCGGGCTGTGGTACGCCGGTTCGCTCAACGGCCTGACGTGGGGCAAAACCTGGCCCGCCGCGCCGCTGATTGTGCTGATGTTTATCGGTGCGCTGCTGCTGGTGCGTCGTATGCGCCTGCTGGAGATGGGCGACGATAGCGCCTGCGCGCTGGGCGTGGGCGTCGAACGCTCGCGCCTGATGCTGATGCTGGTCGCCGTACTGCTGACCGCCGCCTCTACCGCAATCGCCGGGCCAATCTCGTTTATCGCCCTCGTGGCCCCGCACATCGCCCGCCGTCTTAGCGGCACGGCGCGCTGGGGATTAACTCAGGCGGCGCTGTGCGGCGCGCTGCTGCTGCTGGCCGCCGATCTCTGCGCCCAGCGGCTGTTTATGCCTTATCAACTGCCGGTGGGCGTGGTGACCGTCAGCCTCGGCGGGATTTACCTCATCGTCTTGCTCGTTCAGGAGTCACGCAAGAAATGACAGATACAATCACCCGCTTGCGCGGCGAAAACCTCACCCTCGGCTACGGCAAAAAAATCATTGCCCGTGACTTATCCGTTGCCATTCCGGACGGCCACTTCACGGCAATTATCGGGCCGAACGGCTGCGGAAAATCGACCCTGCTGCGCACGCTGAGCCGCCTGATGACGCCGTCTGAAGGCAGCGTGTTCCTTGACGGAGAGCAGATCCAGCGCTTCGCCAGCAAAGAGGTGGCCAGGCGCATCGGTCTGCTGGCGCAAAACGCCACCACGCCGGGCGACATCACGGTGCAGGAGCTGGTCTCGCGCGGGCGCTATCCGCACCAGCCTCTGTTTACCCGCTGGCGTAAAGAGGACGACGAGGCGGTGAACCGCGCGATGCGGGCGACGGGCATCACCGAGCTCGCCCAGCAGAGCGTGGACACCCTCTCCGGCGGGCAGCGCCAGCGGGCGTGGATCGCGATGGTGCTGGCACAGGAAACGTCGATCATGCTGCTGGACGAGCCGACGACCTGGCTCGACATCAGCCATCAGATTGATCTGCTGGAGCTGCTGAGCGAGCTGAACCGCACGCAGGGATACACCCTGGCGGCGGTGCTGCACGACTTAAACCAGGCGTGCCGCTACGCTACGCACCTGATTGCCTTGCGAGACGGTGAGATTGTGGCGCAGGGTGCGCCGAAAGAGATTGTGACGCCGGAGCTGATCGAGCGGATCTACGGCATGCGCTGCATGATTATTGACGATCCGGTGGCGGGTACGCCGCTGGTGGTGCCGTTGGGGAAACGTGCGGTCTGATGCCCTCACCCCGGCCCTCTCCCATAGGGAGAGGGAGCAAACCATCCCCTCGCCCCGTTGGGGAGAGGGTTAGGGTGAGGGGAAATCACTACCCCAATATCTCCCTCAACACCGGTCCAATCTTCTCAAACGCCTGCGGTGAAATGATATCCACGTGGGCGCAGTCCTGGCTGTACACCTCAAGCTCCGCCACCCACGGCGCCCACGCAACCTGCGGATCCATCGTTCGCGTGCGCTCGGCGACAAACAGCGTCGCTTTGCCGTCAAAGCGCGCGCTGTGCGCCGTGGTGAGCAGCCGCACCGCGTCGGCGTAGTTGCCCTCGATAGCGTTAAACAGCTCGCTGGAGCCCTGCCCCTGCTGGGCGGCGATAAACGCCTGACGCTCGCGTTCGATTTCCGCCAGCACCTCCGGGTCGAGGCCGTTGGCCTCTTTCTCCGCCCAGTTCTGGGTTTCCGGCGGCCAGGTGTCCAGCAGGCCGAGGAAGGCCACCTCTTCACCCTGCTCGCGCAGACGGGCGGCAATGCCCTGCGCCAGCGTGCCGCCGAGGGAATAGCCGAACAGATAATACGGCCCCTGCGGCTGCTGCTTACGCAGCGTAGCCAGATGATGCTCAATCACTCCATCCAGATCCGCACGCTGCTGCATCGGCCCGTCCGGGCGCGGCGACTGAATGCCGACGATGGACCAGCGCGGGCTGAGGTAGCGCGCCAGCACGCTAAACTGCCAAGCAAAGCCGGACGCCGGATGGAAGCAGAACAGCGTAGGGCCGTCGCTTTCGCGCAGCGGGAGGAGAGTTTCATACCCCAGTCGCTGCGCCTGCTCGTCGCTCATCTGCGAATCCAGCAGCGCGCTGAGCTTGCTCACCGTGGAGGCGACCATAATCTGCCCCGGCGTAACCCTGCGCTCGAACGCGCGGCTAAGCTGTGCCGCCAGGCGCATCGCCAGCAGCGAGTGTCCGCCGAGGGCAAAGAAGTCGGCCTCAATGTCGTTGACCTCGCAGCCCAGCAGCGCGGCAAACGCCTGCGCGACGGCGGCTTCGGTTTCCGTCTCCGGCGCGCGGCCGGATGTTTTGCTGGTCAGCTCCGGCAGCGGCAGCGCCTTGCGGTCGAGCTTGCCGTTCGCGCTGAGCGGCAGCGCGCTGATTTGCAGCAGCACCACCGGGACCATATGCGGCGGCAGCTGGGCTTTGAGCGATTCCAGCAGCGCGTCGCGGTCCAGCGGTAAGCCGGATTCTGAAACCACATACCCCACCAGCTGGCGGGCATCGCCGCCGGTGGCCGCCGCCTGGTTGAACACGCAGGCGTGCGCCACGGCCTGGGCCACGTCCGGCAGCGACAGCATCGCCCGGTCGATCTCGCCAAGCTCGATGCGCTGGCCGCGAATTTTTAGCTGATCGTCGCTGCGGCCGAGATATTCCACCGCGCCATTGTCCAGCCAGCGGGCAACGTCACCGGTGCGGTACATCCGCTCGCCGGGGGCAAAAGGGTCGGCAATAAAGCGGCTGGCGGTGAGGTCCGGACGGCCCAGATACCCCTGCGCCAGCTGAATGCCGGTGAGATACAGATCCCCCGCCACGCCGAACGGCACCGGGCGCATCATCGCGTCCAGAATGCGCAGCCCCGTGTTCCACACCGGGAAGCCAATCGGCACGCTGTTGCCTTCCACCGCCGCCAGCTCGGGGCCAAACGCCGGATACCAGCTCACGTCCACCGCCGCTTCGGTTGGGCCATAGAGGTTGTGCAGCGGCGCACGGGTGAGCTGCTCCCACTCGCGGCACAGTTCGGTCGGCAGCGCTTCGCCGCTGCAGAAAACCTGCTTTAGGGTTTTGCAGCACGCCGCGTTTTCAGGCGTCAGCGAGGCGACAAAGGCCGCCAGCATCGACGGCACGAAGTGGGTAGTGGTCACGCCATACCATGCGAAGAAGCTCTGCATCGCCTGCGGATCGCGGTGCGCGTCCGGCTCGGCCATCACCAGCTTCGCCCCGGCGATAAACGGCCACCAGAACTCCCACACCGACACGTCAAAGCTGCACGGCGTTTTCTGCGCCACCACGTCCGTCGCGTCCAGCGGGTAATGGTCCTGCATCCACTTCAGGCGGTTAACGATGGCGGTATGGCCGACCATGACCCCTTTCGGGCGCCCCGTCGAACCGGAGGTAAAGATGATGTACGCGGTCTGCTCCGGCTTCGCCAGCCGCAGCGGTTCAGCACCCGCAGCCGGTAAAAGTGTGTTGTAACTAAACGCCGTAATCGACAGATCGCTAAAGCGCGGGAGCTGCTCGTCGGCGGTAATGAGCAGGGACGGCTTCGCGTCTTCGAGCATCATCCGCAGGCGGTCGTCCGGGTAGCCGGTATCCAGCGGCAGCCACGCGGCACCGGCCTCGACGATGCCGTGCAGCGCCAGCGTCAGGAACACCGATCGCGGCAGTGCCACCGCCACGCTGTCGCCCGGCTTCACGCCGCGCGCGCGCAGCAGGTTTGCCAGCGCGACCACCTGCTCGCGCATCTGCCGATAGTTCAATTCGACGTTTGCATCTGCCAGCGCGGGGGCGTCCGGCGTTTTGCTCGCCTGCTCCGCCACCAGATCCGCCAGCGTGGTGGACGGCAGCGCCAGCCCGGTATCGTTGATGCGCGCCAGCTGCTGATATTCCTGCTCTGAAACGGTTTCCACGTCGCCACAGCGCAGGTCCGGGTTAGCCGCAAACTGCATCAGCATCGCGTTCAGACGCGCGACGTGACGGGAAAGCGTCGCTTCGTCGTAACGCTGCTTACTGGCGAGGATCTCAATGCTCAGCCCGCCCTGCTCATCCGGGAACAGCGCCAGCTCAAGGTCGTTCACCGGGCCGGTTGCCAGCGTGTGGGTGATGGCCTCCACGCCGTCGATATCCAGCTGATAGTCGAACACCTTGACGTTCAGCACCGGGCCAAACAGGGCTTCATCGCCTGCGGCACGCCCGCTGTCGCGCACGATCTGCTCGGCGTCGTAGCGCTGATGGCGGCGCATTTTTTTCAGCTGATTGGCCAGGCGCAGCGCCAGCGCCGGCAGGCTCTCCTGCGGGTTGATATTCACCCCCAGCGGCAGGACGTTGAGCACCGGCCCGGTCGCGGTCAGCGCGGCGGAGCCCATGCGGCGCATAAAGATAAACCCGGCGGCGTAGTCCAGCCGTCCGGTGAGGCGGCCCAGCCACAGCGCCACCAGCGCAAGCGCCAGATCGGTGCGCTGCGCCTGCCCTGCCGCCTGTGCAAGCTGGCTGAAGGCACGGCCGTCGGCGGCAATTTTCAGGCGAAGGATATCGGTGGTCGCGGCGCGTCCCGGCAGCGGCGCGGAAGAGAGCGAGACCGGAGAAGGAAGCTGCCTGCGCTGCTCCGCCCAGAACGCACCGTCGCGTGCGTACGCCTCGCTGTCGCGATAGCGCTGATACTCGTCCACCACCTCGGCAAACGGCGTAAACGGGGATGTGGGCGTCGGTTCACCCTTTTTCCACGCGGCGTAAATCGCGGCGATCTGGCGGGTTATAGCCGGGAAGCTGAAGCCATCCACCACCAGATGGTGATAGCGCTGATACCAGTACCAGTAGCTTTCTCCCACCTGAATCAGCTGGTGAAACGCCAGCGGCTGACCGCTTTCGACGCGCAGGTTTTGGTTGAGATCGGCCTCCATCAGCGCCACGGCGGCGTCGTGAGAGGTAACGCGAACGATGGACGGTTCCGGCAGAACGTAGGTGTCATCCACCCACTGCCACACCTCGCCGTTCTCCTCGGCAAAACGCATCCGCAGGGTATCGGCCTGCGTCATGCCTTCAGCGATGGCTTTTGCCAGCAGCGGCGCGTCGATATCGCCTTTCAGTTCGGTGTAGTGCGCCACGCTCCAGGCGTTTGGCAGGGAAGAAAGCTGTTCCGCCATCCAGATACCCGGCTGGGCGGCGACGAGAGGAAGACGGTTCATGCACTCTCCTTCGCAAAATAGGACGGTTCAAGCGTGCGCCAGTGCCCGGCGAGCCACTGCTGGCACGCCTCCTGAGACTGCGCTTCGCACACCACGCGCCACCCCGCCGGCAGTTCGCACTGCTGCGGCCACAGGCTGTACTGCCCCTGGTCGTTTTGCAAAATGGCGAACTGTCCCTGCGGATTATCGAAAGGATTGCTCAATTCCATACAGACTCCGTTATTGAATGAACGGCTGCCAGAGGGTCATCAGCCCCTGCGTCAGCCCACCGCGCCAGCAAAGCGCATCGTGTCCGCCGTCAACCTGACGCCAGGTAACCTGCTGCGCGTGTAGTTCGGCATAAATCGCCTGATTGGCATTGAAAATCAGCGGCTCGTTGCGCCCGGCCTCAAGGACGATACGCAGCCCGCTCGCGGCCAGCTCACCGGCTCTGAGCTGTTCGATGAGGCGCCCTTCCTGCTGCCCGCCACGGTGCGGCCACCAGTAAGAGCCGGACTGGCTCAGCACGCAGCCAAACCGCTGCGGCCAGTTGAGGCCAGCATAAAGCGAAGAGAGGCCGCCAAAGCTCTGGCCCGCCACCACGGTACGATCGGCGCGGTCGCTGAAGGGCGCGAGATGTTTTACAAGAGGGAGAAGTTCTTCCTGTACCGCCAGCCAGAAATCGGGATTACAGGGCAATTCGCGGCTGCGATGTTCCATGTCGATCGCATCGATCAATACATAGACCGCAGAGGGCAGTTTGCACCCGGTGGTGAGCGACGCCAGCGCAGGCCATACGGGCATACTTTCGGCCCAGAACTGCCCGTCGAGCAGCACCGCCAGCGGGCGCTCGGGGCCGTCATCCCCGGGGGTAAAAATCCACACGCGCCGACGGTTGTTGAGACGCTCGCTGTTCCACTCAATGCAGACCGGCGGCTGATACGGCGTATTGGGACGATCCCAGCCGGGCTGAACGGGCGCGTCCGGCATCTCAAGCGCCGAGACGGCATGACCGCGCCCGCCGCGCCAGCTCTGCGGATTCAGCGGGTCGGAAACCGCGTGCGGCAGCAGCTTGCGCCAGCCTTCGCGCAGCGCCATGCGGTCCGGCAGCTCGCCTTCAAACACGGTATCGGCAAAATCGTTTTCGTTTACAGAAGGGATAAAACAGTAGCTCCCGCGCCACTCGGGGCTGAATTCGCCCTGCCACTGCCAGACATCGGTATCCGGGATGCGTTCGAGGGACTGCGGGCGGGCATTTTGATGGTGATCGGTCACGCCGGTAACGTAGAGCCAGACGCGTTTGACCGCTGACGTTTTCTGCGTTCCTGCCGGATCACGCCACCAGAAGGTGACGCGACAGTTCTCCTTCAGACGTTCCCATTCAGGTCCGTTTTTCGACTGCCACCACGCTTCACTTCCGGTTGTTAACGTCGTCACCCTTATAACCCCATGTTTAACAGACTTTTTTGTTTCAGGACAAATTTTATTGATAATATTATTGATAACTATTTGCATTTGCAATAGCGTAATGCCCGCGCTGTGGGAAGCGCGCTCATTAAATAACCATAAAAGCGGGACGTACAATGAATAAGAAGATTCACTCTCTGGCCTTGCTGGTCAATTTAGGGATTTATGGTGTCGCGCTGCCCGCCGTGGCAGACGACAACACCGCCTCTGCGCAGCACGAAGATACGATGGTGATCACCGCCGCCGAGCAGAATTTACAGGCGCCGGGCGTATCGACCATCACCGCCGACGAGATCCGCAAAAATCCGCCCGCGCGCGACGTGGCGGAAATCATCCGTACCATGCCGGGCGTTAACCTCACCGGAAACTCCACCAGCGGCCAGCGCGGCAACAACCGTCAGATTGACATTCGCGGCATGGGGCCGGAAAACACCCTGATCCTGATCGACGGCAAGCCGGTCACCAGCCGCAACTCTATTCGTCTGGGCTGGCGCGGCGAGCGCGACACCCGCGGCGATACCGGCTGGGTGCCGCCGGAGATGATCGAGCGCATCGAAGTGATCCGCGGTCCGGCCGCCGCGCGCTACGGCAACGGTGCGGCAGGCGGCGTGGTGAACATCATCACCAAAAAATTCGACGACCAGTGGCACGGCTCCTGGAACACCTACCTGAACGCGCCTGAACATAAAGATGAAGGATCCACCAAGCGCACCAACTTCAGCCTGAGCGGCCCGCTGGGCGGCGACTTCAGCTTCCGCATGTTCGGTAACCTCGATAAAACCCAGGCCGACGCGTGGGACATCAACCAGGGTCACCAGTCCGATCGTACCGGTGCCTACGCCAACACCCTGCCGGCTGGCCGCGAGGGCGTGGAAAACAAAGACATCAACGGCGTGGTGCGCTGGGACTTCGCGCCCATGCAGTCCCTGGAGTTCGAAGCGGGCTACAGCCGCCAGAACAACCTCTACGCGGGCGACACGCAGAACACCAACAACGACAGCGCGCTGGTGAAGAAGAATTACGGCAAAGAGACTAACCGTATCTACCGCCAGAACTTCGCGGTGACCTGGAACGGCGGCTGGGACAACGGCATCACCACCAGCAGCTGGGCGCAGTACGAGCACACCCGCAACTCCCGCCTGGGCGAAGGGCTGGCGGGCGGGACGGAAGGGTTATTCAACAGCAATAAATTCACCGACACCGACCTGGCCGACGTGATGCTGCACAGTGAAATCAACCTGCCGATTGATTTCCTCGTCAACCAGAACCTGACGCTGGGCACCGAGTGGAACCAGCAGCGCATGAAGGACTCTACCTCCTTTACGCAAACCCAGCAGGGCGGCACCATTCCGGGCATGAGCGACGATCGAAGCCCGTACACCTCGGCGGAGATTTTCTCCCTGTTCGCGGAAAACAACATGGAGCTGACCGACAGCACCATGCTTACCCCGGCGCTGCGCTTCGACCATCACACCATCGTCGGCAACAACTGGAGCCCGTCGCTCAACCTGTCGCAGGGTCTGGGCGATGACTTTACGCTGAAGATGGGGATCGCGCGCGCCTACAAAGCGCCGAGCCTGTACCAGACCAACCCGAACTACCTGCTGTACAGCAAAGGCCAGGGCTGCTACGCCAGCGGTGACGGCGTGGGCTGCTATATGATGGGCAACGACGACCTGAAAGCGGAAACCAGCATCAACAAAGAGATTGGCCTCGAGTGGAAACATGACGGCTGGCTGGCGGGCGTGACCTGGTTCCGCAACGACTATCGCAACAAGATCGAAGCGGGCTACGCGCCGATTGGCCAGACGTCCACCGGTAAAGTCACTACCGATATTTACCAGTGGGAAAACGTGCCGAAGGCGGTGGTCGAAGGGCTGGAAGGCTCCCTGAACGTGCCGGTCAGCGACACGATCAGCTGGACCAACAACATCACCTACATGCTGCAGAGCAAGAACAAGGAGACCGGCGACCGTCTGTCGATCATTCCGGAGTACACGCTGAACTCAACCCTGAGCTGGCAGGTTCATCAGGACGTGTCGCTCCAGTCGACCTTTACCTGGTACGGCAAGCAGCAGCCGAAGAAGTACAACTACAAAGGTCAGCCTGTGACCGGGTCTGAGAAAGACGAAGTCAGCCCGTACAGCATCGTTGGCCTGAGCGCGACGTGGGACATGACCAAAAACGTCAGCCTGACCGGCGGCGTGGACAACGTCTTCGACAAGCGCCAGTGGCGCGCGGGTAATGCCCAGACGACCGGAAATTCCACCACCGGTGCGTATATGTACGGTGCGGGTGCGTATACGTATAATGAGCCGGGCCGCACCTGGTACATGAGCGTGAATACGCGTTTCTGATACAGGCAGCAACTCCCCCCTCTCCCTGTGGGAGAGGGTCGGGGTGAGGGCATCAGGCCGCACTATTTGCTGATAGAGGAAAACCATGCACACCATCCACAGCACATTTTCTCTTGCCGGCCACACTGTCCACCACGTCACCTTCGATCCCACCACCTTCACCGACGCCGATCTCCTCTGGCTCCCTCACCACGCTGAGCTTTCAAACGCCGGACGCAAACGCAAAGCCGAGCATCTTGCTGGGCGCATCGCCGCCGCGCATGCCTTACCCGCTCGCACCGTTCCCGGCATCGGCCCCAGCGGCGAACCGCTCTGGCCGGAAGGGGTTTCGGGCAGCATAACCCACAGCGGCACGCAGGCGATGGCGGTTGTCGTCCGTCATCAAGATGCGCTGGTGGGTATTGATTGCGAAGCCATTCTTGCGGAGCGTGAAGCCCGTGAAATCCAGGACGGCATCGTTGATGCGCAGGAAGCGATGTGCCTGACGCGCTCGGGCTACCCTTTTGCGCTGGCATTGACGCTCGCTTTTAGCGCCAAAGAGAGTTTGTTTAAAGCCCTCTTTCCGCAGGTGAAGATTTTCATGGGTTTTGAGTGGGCGAGAGTCACAGAGGTAACGGAAAAAACAATCACGCTGGCGCTTTCGCGCCCGGCTGGACAATATCCTGAAGGTAAACGCTTCACCCTCGTCTGGCAGCATGATAACGGGAACGTGTGGACGCTGCTAAATGCCTGATGGCGCTGCGCTTATCAGGCCTACGGTAAACCGGTTTTGTAGGCCGGGTAAGGCATCGCCGCCACCCGGCTTGAGGGCGACGGCGATGCCTTTATAGGTTATTCAGCTCAAATCTCAAACATCCGGGAACATCACGCTATTCCCCGGCGCTTCCCTGTGCAGATGGATAAAGTTCAGGTGCCGTTCATACTGGTCCAGAATGTCCGTAATCACCTGCTCCTTGCTGTAGTCCATTAAATCATTCCCCTGGCTCCCTTCCAGCAGGAAGGTCTCAAGCCGGTAGTAGGTCGATTTCCCGCTGCGCGCCCGGTAGGTAAAACCGGGCACCGAGTACTGCTGCGGCCAGATCTGATAGACAAAGTTCTGCTCATCGCCCATGTGCACCAGCAGATCCAGGTGCCCCAGGGTCTCGCCCTCCTCCGGCGGCAGATTTTTCAGCTCCACGTACGCACCGCGCAGCTTCAGCTCCTGCGCCACCTCTTCCATTGCCGGGAAGCAGACCGTCTCCATCATCTGTTTGGTGTAGCGCGTGCCCGGGTAGTTCATCAGGCGCGAGAGGCGTTTCTTCCAGCTCAGCCTGTCCTGCGCGCCCATCGGACGCGGCGCGGTGTCGCGGCTGGCGCTGACGCGGCGGTAGTCTTCCACCTTAAGCGATTTATACAGCCCGGCCATCACGAAGAAGATGACGAAGCTGAACGGCAGGCCCATGATCACCGTGGTGTTCTGCAGCGCCGAGATGCCGTTGGTCATCAGCATGCCGAGCGTCAGCAGGCCGATGGCGACGGACCAGAAGATGCGCAGCCAGTTCGGCGCGTCGCTGTTGATGTCCTTCAGCTTCGAGGTGAAGTTGCCCAGCACCAGCGCGCCGGAATCCGCCGAGGTGACGTAAAACAGCAGGCCGGTGATGGTCGCCACGGAGGCGCTAAAGGTGAACGCCGGGTACTGCGCCAGCAGGCTGTAGAAGCCGCGCTCCGGGTGCGCCATCGCTTCTTGCGCGAAGGTTGCATTGCCGTGGATGATCTCGTGCAGCGCGCTGTTGCCGAAAATCGACAGCCACAGCAGGGTAAAGGTGAACGGGATAATCAGCGTGCCCATCACAAACTGGCGGATGGTGCGGCCACGTGAAATACGCGCCAGGAACAGGCCGACAAACGGCGACCACGCCACCCACCACGCCCAGAAGAACAGCGTCCAGTTGTTCATCCACTCTACAGGGCGGTCGAAGGCAAAACTGTTCAGCGTCATGCCCATAAAGCGGTTGACGTAGTCGCCTACGTTGAGCACTAAGGCATTGAGCAGGAACGAGGTGTCGCCCATAAACAGCACGAACAGGATCAGGCCCAGCGCCAGCGCCACGTTCAGCTCGGACAGCACGCGGATGCCTTTATCCACGCCCGACGTCACCGAGATGGTGGCGATAATGACGGAGAGCGCAATCAGCGCCGCTTTGGCCGCCATCGAATCCGGGATATCAAACAGCACGCTCAGCCCGTAGTTGAGCTGCACCACGCCAATCCCGAGCGTCGTCGCAATACCGAAGATGGTGCCGATCACCGCCGCGATATCGACGCTGTGGCCAATCGGGCCGTTAATTTTTTTACCGAAAATCGGATACAGCGCGGAGCGGATGGTGAGGGGCAAATTATAACGATAGCTAAAGTATCCGAGCGCCATGCCCATCAGGGCGTACATCGACCAGCCCGTCAGGCCGTAGTGGAACAGCGTCCAGACCATCGCCTGGCGCGCGGCCTGCATCGTCTGCCCTGCCCCTTCCGGCGGCTGCATATACTGCGTGACCGGTTCCGCCACGGAGAAGAACATCAGGTCGATGCCGATGCCCGCGGCAAACAGCATCGCGGCCCAGCTCAGCAGGCTGAACTCGGGCTTGGACTGCTCCGGCCCGAGCTTCACCGAGCCGAAGCGCGAGCAGGCAATGCAGACCACGAAGACGATATAGAGCGTCGCGGCCAGCAGATAGTACCAGCCGAAGGTCTTCGACACCCAGTTGAGGGTGCGCCCAATCCACTCGGCAGAAAAATCACGAAAGAAGATGGTCGTCAGGGAAAACAACAAAATCAGCCCGGCGGACGTATAAAAAACGACCGGGTTGATTTTGTCTTTTTCTCTGTCTTGTGAAAGGTCTGTCATCCAGTATCCCCACTGTTTTTGTAACTATTGAAATCCAAATCCGCAACAATTAAGACACATTTTATATTGAACGTCCAATCAAAAACCGCTTTAATGTATTACCAACGCTGATGAATGGAGTGGCAAAAATGCCCAAAGTGGGGATGCAGCCGATCCGGCGCAGGCAGCTTATCGACGCCACGCTGGAAGCAATAAATGAAGTGGGAATGCATGACGCGACGATCGCGCAGATCGCCCGCCGGGCGGGCGTTTCCACGGGGATCATCAGTCACTACTTTAAAGACAAAAACGGTCTGCTGGAAGCGACCATGCGCGACATCACCGGCCAGCTGCGCGACGCGGTTTTGAGCCGCTTACGCGCCCTGCCGAACGCCAGCGCGGAGCAGCGCCTGCAGGCAATTGTCGGCGGCAATTTTGATGAAACCCAGACCAGCAGTGCGGCGATGAAGGCCTGGCTGGCCTTCTGGGCGAGCAGCATGCATCAGCCGATGCTCTACCGCCTGCAGCAGGTGAGCAGCCGCCGCCTGCTATCGAACCTGGTGTACGAGTTCCGCCGCGAGCTGCCGCGCGAACAGGCCGAAGAGGCGGGCTACGGCCTGGCGGCGCTGATCGACGGGCTGTGGCTGCGCGCCGCGCTGAGCGGTAAGCCGCTGGATAAAACCCTGGCGCAGTCGCTCACCAGCCACTTTATCAGCCAGCATTTACCGACCGAATAACCGAGGAGAAATTATGTCCCGAATGGCAGAACAGCAGCTTTATATCAATGGTGGTTATACCTCCGCCACCAGCGGTCGCACCTTCGAGACCATCAACCCGGCCAACGGTGAAGTCCTGGCGAGCGTACAGGCCGCCGGACGCGAAGACGTGGACCGCGCCGTCGAAAGCGCAAAACGCGGACAAAAAATATGGGCGGCGATGACCGCCATGGAGCGCTCGCGCGTTCTGCGCCGCGCCGTTGATATCCTGCGAGAGCGCAACGATGAGCTGGCGAAGCTGGAAACCCTCGACACCGGTAAAGCGTATTCTGAAACCTCAACCGTTGACATCGTTACCGGCGCGGACGTGCTGGAGTACTACGCGGGGCTGCTCCCGGCGCTGGAAGGCAGCCAGATCCCGCTGCGTGAGACCTCGTTCGTCTACACCCGCCGCGAGCCGCTGGGCGTGGTGGCGGGCATCGGGGCGTGGAACTACCCGATCCAGATCGCCCTGTGGAAATCGGCCCCGGCGCTGGCGGCGGGCAACGCAATGATCTTCAAGCCAAGCGAGGTCACCCCGCTCACCGCCCTGAAGCTTGCCGAGATCTACACCGAAGCGGGCCTGCCGGACGGCGTATTTAACGTCCTGCCGGGCGTGGGCGCGGAGACCGGCCAGTACCTGACCGAGCATCCGGGCATTGCCAAAGTCTCCTTCACCGGCGGCGTCGCCAGCGGCAAAAAGGTGATGGCCAACTCGGCGGCCTCGTCCCTGAAAGAGGTGACGATGGAGCTGGGCGGTAAATCTCCGCTGATCGTTTTCGACGACGCCGATCTGGATCTCGCGGCAGACATCGCCATGATGGCGAACTTCTTCAGCTCCGGCCAGGTGTGCACCAACGGCACCCGCGTGTTCGTGCCCGCGAAATTCAAGGCCGCGTTCGAGCAGAAAATCGTCGAGCGCGTGGGCCGCATCCGCGCGGGCGATCTGTTCGATGAACGCACCAACTTTGGCCCGATGGTCAGCTTCCCGCACCGCGACAGCGTGCTGCGCTACATCGCCAAAGGCAAAGAGGAAGGCGCGCGCGTGCTGTGCGGCGGCGACGTGCTGAAGGGCGAAAGCTTCGACAACGGCGCGTGGGTTGCCCCGACCGTGTTCACCGACTGCACCGACGAGATGACCATCGTGCGCGAAGAGATTTTCGGCCCGGTGATGTCCATCCTCACCTATGAGTCCGATGAAGAAGCCATTCGTCGCGCCAACGACACCGACTACGGTCTGGCGGCGGGCATCGTGACTGCCGACCTGAACCGCGCGCACGGCGCCATTCATCAGCTCGAAGCGGGCATCTGCTGGATCAACACCTGGGGTGAATCCGCCGCAGAGATGCCGGTTGGCGGCTACAAACACTCCGGCATTGGCCGCGAGAACGGCGTGATGACGCTGCAGAGCTACACCCAGGTGAAGTCCATCCAGGTTGAGATGGGTAAATTCCAGTCCATATTTTAACCGGGAGGTTTATTTGCAATTTGACTACATCATTATCGGGGCCGGCTCTGCCGGCAACGTGCTGGCAACGCGACTGACTGAAGATCCGAATACCACCGTCCTGCTGCTTGAGGCGGGCGGGCCGGACTACCGCTTTGACTTCCGCACCCAGATGCCCGCCGCGCTGGCGTTTCCGCTGCAGGGCAAGCGCTACAACTGGGCGTATGAAACCGAGCCAGAGCCTTACATGAACAACCGCCGCATGGAGTGCGGACGCGGCAAAGGGCTGGGCGGCTCGTCGCTGATCAACGGCATGTGCTACATCCGCGGTAACGCGTTGGATCTCGACAACTGGGCGAAAGAATCTGGCCTTGAGCACTGGAGCTACCTCAACTGCCTGCCCTACTACCGCAAGGCAGAGACGCGCGACGTGGGGCCGAACGACTATCACGGCGGCGACGGTCCGGTAAGCGTCACCACCTCGAAACCGGGCGTGAACCCGCTGTTTGAGGCGATGGTGGAGGCGGGCGTGCAGGCGGGCTACCCGCGCACCGAGGATCTCAACGGCTATCAGCAGGAAGGCTTCGGCCCGATGGACCGCACGGTCACGCCGCAGGGCCGACGCGCCAGCACCGCGCGCGGCTATCTGGACCAGGCTAAAAAGCGCCCGAACCTGACCATCCGCACCCACGCCATGACCGATCATATTATTTTTGACGGCAAGCGCGCGGTGGGCGTCGAGTGGCTGGAGGGCGAAAGCACTATCCCGTCCAGAGCGACGGCGAATAAAGAGGTGCTGCTGTGTGCGGGCGCGATTGCCTCCCCGCAGATCCTCCAGCGCTCCGGCGTGGGCAACGCGGAGCTGCTGAAGCAGTTCGATATCCCGCTGGTGCACGACCTGCCCGGCGTGGGCGAAAACCTGCAGGATCACCTGGAGATGTACCTCCAGTACGAATGCAAAGAGCCGGTCTCCCTCTACCCTGCCCTGCAGTGGTGGAACCAGCCGAAGATTGGCGCCGAGTGGCTGTTTGGCGGCACCGGCGTGGGCGCGAGCAACCACTTCGAAGCGGGCGGTTTTATCCGCAGCCGCGAAGAGTTCGAATGGCCGAACATTCAGTACCACTTCCTGCCGGTAGCGATTAACTACAACGGTTCGAACGCGGTAAAAGAGCATGGCTTCCAGTGCCACGTCGGCTCCATGCGCTCCCCGAGCCGCGGCCACGTGCGCATCAAGTCCCGCGATCCGCACCAGCATCCGGCGATTCTGTTCAACTATATGTCCCACGAGCAGGACTGGCAGGAGTTCCGCGACGCGATCCGCATCACGCGTGAGATCATGCACCAGCCCGCGCTGGACAAATATCGCGGTCGCGAAATCAGCCCGGGTATCGAATGCCAGACCGACGAGCAGCTGGACGAATTCGTGCGTAACCACGCCGAAACGGCCTTCCACCCGTGCGGCACCTGCAAGATGGGTTACGACGAGATGGCGGTGGTCGACGGCGAAGGCCGTGTTCACGGGCTTGAAGGGCTGCGCGTGGTGGATGCGTCGATCATGCCGCAGATCATCACCGGCAACCTGAACGCCACCACTATTATGATTGGCGAAAAAATTGCCGACGCAATCCGCGGGCGCGAGCCGCTGGCGAAGAGCACCGCGGCGTATTATGTGGCGAACGGGGCGCCGGTTCGACGCTGAAAATATTTCTCCTTACACTGGCCCTCTCCCCATAGGCTGAGGGATCCCCAGTAATTTTTAAGCAGTAGCAATAATGTTGTTTAAGAACGACTGAAGCCTTTCAGCGATGCCCTGGTCCGGCTGTAAATCGCTGAGGCGTTTGCCTTCCGGCCGGGGCGAGGCGCATGGATGCGCCGAGAAGGCGGGCTTTACAGGGACGTTACCTCCGCCCGTCCCCGATAAGCCGGAAGGAATACGCCGAGGGCACCGCGAAGCGGCGATTTACCGCCGGGAGCCCGGGTCGCCAGGGTGGTGGCGACTGAGCCACCCTGGCACGTTCACCGGTTACGGGGTTACAGAGTAGCAAGGAACATAAAGTGAACGGAATGACCACCACAGCTGTATGTTCCCCTCACCCTAACCCTCTCCCCGGAGGGGCGAGGGGACTGTTCCGTGCTGGCATTACTTTGTGGGGCCCCCTCAGCCCCATAGGGGATTAACCTACCCCGCCAAAAATTTATTTTCATTTGCCTGCATCCAGTTTCCCCCCTCCCCTCGTATGTGAGTATGTGAGCAACGCCTTTGCTCCTTAATCCGAGGATAAATGATGAAAAAGCTACTCAGTGTTGCATTCGTATCCAGCGCCTTGCTCTTCTGCGCAGGCGCATCAGCGGCCATGACGTCTGCCTCCGTGATGGTGGGCGGAGCGGAAATGTTCCCGAGCAAAAACATTGTTGAAAACGCTGTGAACTCAAAAGATCACACCACGCTGGTGGCGGCGGTCAAAGCGGCCGGGCTGGTGGATACGCTGCAGAGCAAAGGGCCATTCACCGCCTTTGCGCCCACCGATGCGGCATTTGCAAAATTACCTGCGGGTACGGTCGACAATCTGGTGAAGCCGGAAAATAAAGCGCTGCTCACCAGTATCCTGACCTATCACGTGGTTGCGGGTAATTACGATATGAAAGCGCTGGAGCAGAAAATTAAACAGGGCGGCGGCCACGCGGAGCTGAAAACCGTTAACGGTCAATCGCTGTGGATCATGAGTAACGGCCCGCACAATATTCAGCTCAAGGATGGCAAAGGTAACGTGGCGAACATCAGCACCTATGACGTCCATCAGAAAAATGGCGTGATCGATGTGATTGATACCGTCCTGATGCCTAAGTAGTTGTCTATACTTCGGAAGTGTGACGTTGCCTTCCGGGAAAAACATGGATAACGCGCTGGCTCAACAGCAGTTGAAATTAATGCAGGCGATCGCTAACGGCGATCGCCGCGCATTTGAACAACTTTACCGACTCACATCGCCTCACCTGTTTGCCGTCGCGCTGCGCATGCTTCATCATCGCGCCTGGGCAGAAGAGATCCTTCACGACTGTTTTGTCACCGTCTGGAGTAAAGCCGAAACCTATAACGCCGCCCTGAGCTCTCCGATGACCTGGCTTACGCATATTGTTCGCAACCGCTGTATTGACTGGCTGCGCAGCGGGCAAACCCGGGCTGCCGCCCGCGAGGAGTCGTATTCCGAAGAGAGTCTGCTGAGCGAAAACGATGAGCAAAACAACTGGCACGACGACGCGCAGGCAGCACGGCTCAGGCACTGTCTGGATCATTTGAGTCATGAACAGCGCCAGAGCATTACGCTCGCCTACTATCAGGGCATGTCCCACAGCGACATTGCCGACTGGCTCCAGCAGCCCGTGGGCTCGGTAAAAAGCTGGATCCGCCGCGCGATGGATCATCTTCGGGAGTGCGTGGGCCTATGAATGACAGCGAAAAACGCGATGACATGCTGGCTGCGGAGTATGCCCTCGGTACCCTGCGCGGAGGGGCGCGGCTTCAGTTCCAGAAAAGACTTGCCGCTGAGCCCGGTCTGGCCGCCCGCGTGGCGTACTGGCAGGAGACGTTCAGCACGCTCGACAGTCATCTCGCGCCCGTTAACCCACCCGAGACGGTGTGGAAGAGGATCGCCCTCGATCTGCCGCCGAAAAAGCCTTTGCGCCAAAGCCGGCCTTATCTCGGCTGGATGGTCGCGGCCGGCATCGCCGCCGTTAGCGCGGTAGCGTGGTATTCCACCCGCACGCCGGAACTCGCACCGCTGATGGTGCTCAACGATGCCCAACAGCACGGGCAATGGATCGTCAGTGCGGACAGTAGCCGCCAGTATCTGAGCATCACCCCTCTCAGACCGAACGCTGTCGCGGCGCAAAACAGCCTGCAGCTTTGGCTTATTCCTGCCGGGAAGGCCCCGATATCCCTTGGGCTGCTGCAGAGTAATATAGCGACCCATGTTGCCCTCAGGAATAACCCCCTTACCCCTGACGCGATGATAGCCATAAGCCTTGAACCTGAGGGGGGATCACCCACCGGTCAACCCACCGGCCCCGTGCTGTACAGCGGCAAGATTTAATCCTCCGGCCTTGTTCGCAGGGCCGCGCGCCTCTTAATCTGCCTTCCCCGGATTTACGCCCGCGTGATAAGAAAAGAGAGATTTTTCAATACTCAATCCTGTACATAATATTGACTGTTACATATAAGAATTAAATATTAGCACCGCAATGAATTTTATTATTTGAAACTTTATTGACACTCTCCCTGCAACTCCATTAAGTTTAAATCGAATGCTATTTAATTCGATATATACAATATATTTTTAAAAAGGGTTAAAGAATTCGTCATTATTCTTTAATCCTTCTCTGCATTTTATTTCTTTGAATCACACAACAGTGAGATAAGATCATGAATAATAGTGCAAACAAAGTTGTTGTTATCACCGGTGCCAGCAGCGGTATTGGTGAGGCCATTGCCCTTCATCTGGCAAATAAACCTTTCTCTCTGGTGCTGGTTGCCCGTCGTTTGGAGAGAATTAACGCCCTGGTGGATCGCATTATTCAGCAGGGCGGCCGGGCGAGTGCCGTGAAGGCGGACGTGACCCGACAGGAGGAGGTTCAGCGCGCGATTGACGCTGCCGTCGCCGCATACCAGCGCGTCGACGTGCTGATTAACAACGCGGGCTTTATGGCGATTGCCCCCCTCAGCGAGCTGAAAACCGATGAGTGGGACCGGATGATCGATACCAATATCAAAGGCGTGCTGTACGGTATCGCAGCGGCATTCCCGGTATTCCAGCGTCAGGGGAGCGGACACTTTATTAACGTGGCCTCCGTGGCGGGTATCAAGGTCCTTGCCCCCGGCGGCGTGGTGTACAGCGCCACGAAATTCGCCGTCCGCGCCCTGAGTGAAGGCTTACGTCAGGAAGCGGGGAAAACCGTTCGGACGACCCTTATTTCCCCCGGCGCCGTTGAAAGCGAGCTGCAGTTTGGCAGCTCTGATGCCCCGAGCAAACAGTTCCTGCATGAATTTTATAAGCAGGCTATTCCGGCAGAGTCGATTGCCAGAGCCATCTTATTTGCTATCGAACAGCCTGGCGACGTTGATGTAAATGAAATAATTGTTCGTCCTACGCAGGAAGAATTTTAGCATGAGTTAAATAACGCTGAATAAGGTGTCATTATGATTAAATCATTAACGTCCATATCAGATTTAAATATGCGATCGGGTGCTGATATTCTCCTTGAAGTGCTGGAGAGTGAAGGTGTGGAATATATTTTTGGCAACCCCGGCACCACCGAACTTCCGCTCATTGATGCACTTCTTCGCCATGAAAATATTCATTATATTCTGGCACTCCAGGAGAGCAGCGTGGTCGCCATTGCAGACGGCTACGCGAAAGCCTCCGGCAAGACCGGTTTTATCAATTTGCATACCGCCAGCGGTCTTGGGCACGGCATGGGGAATCTCATTAATTCGCGGATCATGAAAACGCCGCTGGTTGTCACCGTCGGGCAGCAGGACACGCGGCACTACGTGCGCGACCCGCTCCTGTACGATGACATTGTCTCCATTGGATCGCCGGTGGTGAAATGGGCGCAGGAGGTCACCAGCGCCGATCAGCTCCCGGTTCTTGTGCGCCGCGCCTTTCACGCCGCCAGCTACCCTCCCGCGGGTCCGGTGCTGCTATCCCTGCCAATGAACGTGATGGAAGAGCTGAGCGACGCCGGGATACAAACGGCCTCTAAAGTGAACTACCACACCGTGGCGGGCTCGCTGGACGAACTGGCCGAAGAGTTGAGCCAGGTCACGCCCGGCAGGATCATGATTGTGGCGGGGGATGAAGTTCACTCCAGCGGCTCGACGCAGGAGATTGTCCAGCTTGCTGAAGCGCTCGGTGCCCACGTCTACGGCTCCTCCTGGCCGTTGAACCTTCCCTTTCCCACGCAGCACGCGCTCTGGCGCGGCAATATGCCCACCACCGCAAATGAAATCGCCAGCGTCGTTAATGCCTACGATGCGGTGTTTATCATCGGCGGCAGAAGCCTGATTACCATTTTGTATAGCGAGGGCGAGGCCATTCCGGAAACCTGCGCGGTGTATCAGCTCTCGGCGGATATGAACGAGCTGGGACGCACCTACGCCACCCGTCTCTCGGTGATGGGGGATATAAAACTCTCCCTGAAGGAACTGTTGCCGAAGCTTGAGCAACGCCGGGTGGCAAGCAAATTGACGCATCAGCGGCTGCTCAAAGCGGCACGCGCTGAACGTGAAAAAGAGTGGCAACTGCAGGAAGAACGCCTTGCAGCCGAGCGGCTGCGCCCGGCGATTTCGCCGATGGTCGCGGCCTACGAGGTGATAAAGTCCGTTCCGCCGGGCATAACGATTGTTGACGAAGCGATTGCAACGGCCAGACACGTTCGCCGGTTTATCTCCGACCAGCAGCACCCGCGCTATTACTTTATGCGCGGCGGCGGTCTGGGCTGGGGAATGCCTGCAGCAGTAGGTCACTCGCTGGGGCTGGGGCGCGAGCCGGTTGTGTGTCTGGTTGGCGACGGCGCCTCCCTGTACTCGCCGCAGGCGCTCTGGACGGCGGCGCACGAAAATCTGCCCGTCACCTTTATCGTGATGAATAACCTGGAGTACAACATCCTGAAAAACTTCATGAAAGGACAGCCGGGCTACAGTTCGACAAAGCTGGGTCGTTTTATCGGGATGGATCTGATTAACCCGCGAATTGATTTCCAGTCGCTGGGCGCCGCGATGGGTATCCACTGCTGCCGGGTGACCCAGGCCGCGGACATCGCCACGGCGGTGACGCAGGGGCTACAGTCCGGAAAAACCAATTTGATCGAAATTGCCATTTCCGCAGATTGATCGACCGTTTCAGATGTACCCTACATAAAACACTTATAACCGAAACGCCTCAAGCCGCTTAATCTGCCGCCCTTCCCCGTCAAAATTCTCCGCCGCCAGCCAGGCGCGCAGCTCGGCGTCTCTTTGCGGCCACTCGCCGTCAATAATAGAAAGCATATCGCTGTCGCGGTTGCGCCCTTTGCGCACCAGCTTCTGGCGCAGGCGTCCTTCCCAGACAAACCCCAGCCGCTCCGCCGCATTGCGTGACGCAATGTTCATGGAATCGCACTTCCACTCGACGCGCCGGTAGCCATGCTCAAACGCATTTTTCAGCAGCAGCCACACCGTTTCGGTACCCATCCGGGTTCCTTTCATCTTGCGCGACCAGGTCACGTGACCAATTTCCACCGACCCCAGCAGCCGCTCGTTAGCCATATAGCTCACCAGCCCCACCGCGCGTTCGGTGCGTAAATCAATGACGGCAAACGGCACCAGCTCATCGTCCATAACCTTAGCCACGATCCAGTGCGCGGTGGCTTCCACGCTCGCTGGCTGCGTGCTGGCAAGCCACGTCCAGTCGCTGTCGTCGCCCAGCGCGTAGGCCTCATAGAGATCGGCCGCGTGGCGATCGGCATCCAGCGGCTCCAGGCGGCAATACTGGCCGAACAGCGGCGTGCGGGTTAATACGCGCGCGCCTCTCCAGTCTGGAACGATATCGTTAACGGTTTGACCATGTTGATTGATTTCGGGCACGGCGGTGACTCCCTGAAAGATAAGGAGTTTGTTATAGCAGGTTAAAATGCGGGCGAAAAGCAGCACATTTTAATAGCCCAAGCGCATGCGATATTCCCGCAAGATATAAGCAAAGCTGAATTTCGACTTTGCGGAATTTAAGAGTCGACCTAACGTAGCGGAGCATAAAACAATCACAATATATTCTTCTCAGGGATCGCTATGACGAAAAAACTGTTGCCGTTACTGGTGCTGGCTGCGCTCTCAGGCGCTGTCCACGCCGCTACTCCGCCCAACACGCTGGTTGTTGCCCAGGGACTTGATGACATCGTGAGCCTCGACCCGGCCGAAGCCAACGAGCTTTCCAGCATCCAGACCGTGCCGAGCCTGTATCAGCGCCTGGTACAGCCGGACCGCGATAACCCGGAAAAAATCACCCCGATTCTGGCAGAAAGCTGGGAAGCGGACGCGGCAGCAAAAACGCTGACGATCAAACTTAAGCCCGATGCCAGATTCGCCTCCGGCAACCCGCTGCGCCCGGAAGACGTGATTTTCTCTTACACCCGCGCCGTGACGCTGAACAAATCCCCGGCCTTTATCCTGAACGTGCTGGGCTGGGACGCGAGCAACATCGCCAGCCAGCTGAAAAAAGTGGACGACCATACCCTCCAGCTTCACTGGACGGCGGACGTTAGCCCGTCGGTGGCGCTGAATATTCTCTCCACGCCGATTGCCTCCATCGTCGATGAAAAGCAGGTCGCGGCAAACGTGAAGGATAATGACTTTGGTAACGCCTGGCTGAAAATGCACTCGGCGGGCAGCGGAGCGTTCAAAATGCGCGTCTATCAGCCGCATCAGGCTATCGTGCTGGAAGCCAACGACTCCGCCCCCGGCGGTGCGCCGAAGCTCAAAAGCATCATCATTAAAAACGTCCCCGACCCGGCTTCGCGCCGCCTGCTGATCCAGCAGGGTGATGCGGACGTGGCGCGCGATCTGGGTGCAGATCAGATAAGCGCCCTGGACGGCAAGCCGGGCGTTAAGGTGCTGAGCATTCCGTCCGCCGAGCAAAATTACCTGGTGTTTAACACCGGCAACAGCGCCAACCCGCTGCTGAACAACCCGGCGTTCTGGGAAGCCTCGCGCTGGCTGGTGGACTATGAGGGCATCACCAAAAATCTGCTGAAAGGCCAGTACTTTGTTCATCAGAGCTTCCTGCCGGTCGGCCTGCCGGGCGCGCTGGAAGACAACCCGTTTAAGTTTGACCCGGCAAAAGCGAAAGCCATTCTCGCCAAAGCGGGCATTAAAGACGCGCACTTCACGCTGGACGTGGAGAACAAGCCGCCGTTTATCACCATCGCCCAGTCGATGCAGGCGAGCTTTGCTCAGGGCGGCGTGAAGGTCGATCTGCTGCCTGCCGCCGGGAGCCAGGTCTATGCCCGCGTGCGCGCGAAGCAGCATCAGGCGGCGATCCGTCTGTGGATCCCGGACTACTTCGACGCGCACTCTAACGCCAGCGCCTTTGCGTGGAACGACGGCAAATCCAGCACCGTGGCCGGGCTGAACGGCTGGAAAATCCCGGAGCTAAACAAAGCCACGCTGGCGGCGGTAGCCGAGCCGGATCCGGCGAAGCGTCTGGATCTGTACAAGAAGATGCAGGAGCAGCTGCAGCAGAGTTCGCCGTACGTGTTCGTCGATCAGGGTAAAACCCAGATCGTGGTGCGCGATAACGTGAAGGGGTATCAGCAGGGGCTGAACGCGGATATGGTCTGGTACGATCGCGTCACGAAGTAGCCCTTCTCCCTCTCCCACAGGGAGAGGGGGTCGTCCGTGCATATTTTCAGGATAATGTTTTCCCATGCCACATCTTTCCACCCGCGTGCTCCAGGGTCTGCTGACCCTGCTGCTCACGCTCCTCGGGCTGCTGCTCGTCACGTTTGCGCTGTCGGCGTTTTCACCTGTCGATCGCGTGCTGCAGATCGTGGGCGATCACGCCAGCCAGTCAACCTACGATCAGGTTCGCCACCAGCTTGGGCTGGATCGCCCCCTGCCCGTGCAGTTCTGGCACTACCTGCAAAACCTTGCCCACGGTGATTTAGGCACGGCCAGCGCCACCGGTCAGCCGGTGCTGCAGGACCTGCTGCACGCGTTCCCCGCCACGCTGGAGCTGGCGACGCTGGCCTTAATCATCGGCGCCGTGCTCGGCGTGATTGCCGGGGTGCTGTGCGCCCGCTACGCCGGTTCGCCGCTCGATCTCGCCATCAGAACCCTCACCCTGCTCGGCAACTCGGTGCCCATTTTCTGGCTCGGCCTGCTGATGCTGGCCCTGTTCTACGCGAAGCTGCAGTGGAGCGCGGGTCCCGGCAGGCTGGACGATATCTGGCAGTTCACCGTCGAGCCGCGCACCGGCTTTGCGCTGGTGGATACCTGGCTTTCCGGCGACCGCGAGGCGTTCCGCAACGCCCTCAGCCACCTGGTGCTGCCGGTGCTGCTGCTGGCCTATTACTCGCTGGCGAGCATCACGCGTCTGACGCGCTCCGCCTGCCTGAGCGAAATGAACAAAGAGTACATCCTGCTTGCCCGCGCCAAGGGCGCCGGGGAGATAGCCATCCTGCTGCGCCACGTGCTGCCGAACATTCGCGGCACCCTGCTGACGGTGATCGCCCTCGCCTACACCAGCATGCTGGAAGGCGCGGTACTGACCGAAACCGTCTTCTCCTGGCCGGGGATCGGGCGCTACCTCACCACCGCCCTGTTCGCCGGAGACACCACCGCCGTCATGGGCGGCACGCTGCTGATTGGCGTCTGCTTTGTGCTGATCAATAACCTTACCGACCTGCTCGTGCGGGCGACCGATCCCAGGGTGCGCTGATGCCGTTTTATCTTTTCTTACGCCGCCTGCGCCGCTCCCCCGCCGCGTTTTGCGGGCTGATTGCCATCGCGCTGCTGGTAGCTATCGCCCTGTTCGCGCCGTGGCTAGCGCCGCTTGACCCGAACTGGCAGGACGCCGCCGCGCGCCTGCAGGCACCGAACAGCCAGCACTGGCTGGGCACCGACAGCTACGGGCGCGACCTGCTTTCACGCCTGATTTACGGCACCCGTCCGGCGCTCGGGCTGGTGGCGCTGGTCACCGTCATCACCCTGCCCGCCGGGCTGCTGGTGGGGATTTTGTCCGGATACTACGGCGGCTGGATGGAGCGCATCCTGATGCGCTTTACCGACGTGGTGATGTCGATGCCGCGCCTGATCCTCGCCTTCGCGTTTGTGGCGATGCTTGGCCCGGGGCTGGTTAACGGCGCGCTGGCGCTGGCCTTAACCACCTGGCCCGCCTACGCGCGGCAGGCGCGGAGTGAAATTCAGCGTCTGCGCCACAGCGACTATCTCGCCGCCGCCGAAATGATGGGCATTCGCGGCCCGCGCCTGCTGGTCGGGCATATTCTGCCCCTGTGCCTGCCGTCCGCGATTGTGCGGCTGGCGCTGGATCTGGCGGGGATTATTCTGGCGGCTGCCGGTCTGGGCTTCCTCGGCCTTGGCGCACGCCCTCCAATGGCCGAATGGGGCGCGATGATTGCCGACGGCATGCAGGTCATTTTCGACCAGTGGTGGATTGCCGCCGTTCCGGGCGGCGCGATTCTGTTTGCCAGCCTGGCCTTTAACCTGCTGGGCGATGGCCTGCGCGACGTACTGGAGCCACAGCATGACTGAACAACGCGTCATCGTCGATGCGCTGAATATCGACTACCCCGCCGCGCGCGTGGTCAACAGCCTGAGCTTCACGCTGGGCAACGAGCGGCTGGCGCTGGTGGGGGAATCCGGCTCGGGCAAATCGATGTCCGCCCGCGCCCTGATGGGGCTGGTGCGTAAGCCCGGCATCGTGAGCGCGAACCGGCTTAACGTGCTCGACAACGACCTGCTGACCCTGAGCACCCGCCGCTGGCAGGCGCTGCGCGGCAACGGGATTGCGATGGTCCTGCAGGACCCGCGCTACGCGCTGAATCCGGCGAAAAACGTCGCCGCTCAGCTTGATGAGGCGCTGACCCTGCACCAGCGCCTGCCCCGCGCCGAGCGCCTGGCGCGCATTTACGACATTATCCGCGCCGTCGGACTCAACGAACATGTCCTCACGCGCTACCCCGGCGAACTCTCCGGCGGCATGGGCCAGCGGGTGATGATTGCCATTGCGCTGATCAACAACCCGCAGGTGCTGATTGCCGACGAACCCACCTCCGCGCTGGACGCCCGCCTGCGCAACCAGATCCTCGAACTGCTGGTGCAGCAGAGCGAAGAGCGCCGGATGGCGATGCTGTTAATCAGCCACGACCTGCCGCTGGTGGCGGAACACTGCGATCGCGTGCTGGTGATGTACCAGGGCGAGAAGGTCGATGAGATGGCGGCAAGCCGGCTGCCCCAGGCGACGCACCCGTACACCCGCACCCTGTGGACCTGCCGACCCAATGCGGAAACCTTCGGCCAGATGCTGCCGACGCTGGACCGCACGCAGCCGTGGAAGGAGACCGATAATGACGCTCGTTGAGGTTAACGCTCTCCAGGTGAGCTTCGGGGAGAAAACGGCGGTGTCCGCCGCCAGCTTTGCCATCGAGAAAGGCGAAACCTTCAGCCTGATCGGCGAATCCGGCTGCGGGAAATCGACTATTCTGCGCGTGCTGGCGGGATTGCAGCGCGAGTGGAACGGCCGCATTTCGATCCTGGGAGACGCGCTACGGCCAGGACGGCGTTTTGAAGGCGAGCTTCGCCGCAACGTGCAGATGGTGTTTCAGGATCCGTGGGCGTCGCTGCACCCGAACCACACGATTTCACGCACCCTGTCGGAGCCGTTACACATCCACGGCGAAACGCAGATTGCCGAAAAGGTGGCGGATGCGCTGCAGCAGGTGGGGCTTTCCGCCGACGCGGGCAAGCGTTATCCGCATCAGCTTTCCGGCGGCCAGCGCCAGCGCGTGGCCATTGCCCGCGCGCTGCTGCTGCGCCCGCAGCTTCTGCTGCTGGACGAGCCGACCTCGGCGCTGGATATGTCGGTGCAGGCGGAAATTCTTAATCTTTTGAACCGCCTGAAAGCCGAGCACGGCATGACCTACCTGCTGGTGAGCCACGATGCGGACGTGATTGCGCATATGTCCGACCGGGCGGCGTTTATGGCGCACGGGGAGATCCAGCGGGTGTTTGACCGCGAGGCGATGTTGCGGGGCGAGCACAGGATGGGGTAACCCGCGTGGCGGCGAGCGCCGCGCGGGTTTCGTAGGCCGGGTAAGGCGTAGCCGCCACCCGGCAAAACGTTACTTAAGCAGCTTCACCGTGGCATCAATGTCGATCTCATCTTCGGTGAAGATCAGCGTCGTATTCTGGAAGGTGGTGATCGCCAGCTTCTTCACCGTGCGCATTTCGCCAGGCTTTTTCTCGGATTTCGGCTTGATGCTGTTCATCAGCAGCCCAACCGACAGCACCGCGTTCTCTTTGTCGATTTTGGTATCAGCCGGCTCTTCTTCGTTAAACACCACGAAGGATTTGATCGAGGTGAGCTTCACGCGCTCGCCCGCAATAAAGAGATGTTTGCTTTCCGGGATCACCTTCACCGCATAGGCGGAAAGGCCTTTGTTGTTGGTGGTTGGCTCAAAGGTCACCGCGGCATCTTTCTTAATCAGATCGGGGTTCGCGACCTTAATCACATGAAAATAGCGGTTGTCGCCGTTTTCATCTTTGATAAATCCAAAGCCTTTATCTTTAAACCACGTTGTGATTGTACCGTTCATCGCTGTTACCGCCTGTCAGATCGTAATGACTAAAGTTTTGCAGCGCGCAGTGTAATGCACAATGACGGAGGAGACAAAAAAAAGCCCCTGCACGGGTGCAGGGGAAAACTCATGTCAGAGCTTATTAGAATTTAATTAAACACCATTCCACCATCGATGAGCAGAGACTGGCCGGTCATGTAGTCGGAATCCGGGCCTGCCAGGTATGAGACGCAGGCGGCCACATCTTCCGGCTCGGACAGACGGCCAAGCGTAATGCGTTTGGCAAAGGTTTCGGTCCCGTAGCCGAGCGGTTTACCCGCCGCCTCGGAGACCTGACGGTCGATTTCCGCCCACATCGGCGTTTTGACGATGCCCGGGCAGTAGGCGTTAACGGTGATCCCCAGCGGCGCGAGATCCCGTGCCGCGGTCTGGGTTAAGCCGCGCACCGCGAACTTGCTGGAACTGTAGACCGCCAGTTCAGGGTTGCCGGTGTGGCCCGCCTGGGAGCAGGCGTTGATGATCTTGCCGCCATGCCCCTCTTTGCGGAAGGCGTCAATCGCGGCCTGGATCCCCCAGATCACCCCTTTCACGTTGATGTTGTAAACCTTGTCGACAATGTCCGGCGTGATGGATTCGATGGGGGTAGACGGCGCAATCCCGGCGTTATTCACGATAACGTTAAAGCCGCCCAGCGCGGTGCGCGCTTTCTCAACCGCCGCAAATACCTGTTCGCGGTCAGAGACATCGACCTTCACGGCGACGGCGTTGCCGCCGTTACGGATGATTTCATCGGCGACGGCTCTTGCCGTCTCAACGTTATAGTCGGCGATGGCGATGGCAAAACCGTCTTTCACCAGGCGAAGCGCGATCGCTTTACCAATCCCCTGGCCTGAGCCTGTTACGAGAGCAACTTTTTGCATTTCTCTGTCCTTATCGTGAGTCACAAAATCTGGCTGAGATGGAGCTGGCCCATCAGCAGCGGGTTATCGCTGTAGTCGACGGGAATGGCCACCACGGCCGGGCCATCCACATCCATCGCCGCACGCAGCGTCGGCTCAAGCGCCTCGGCGCTCTCCACGGCAAAGCCTTTCGCACCGAAGGCGTCGGCATACGCTTTGAAATCGACCGGGCCGAACTCGACGCCGGAAAGCCGCTGGTATTTTTTTTCTTCCTGAATCGCCACCATGTTGTAGGCGTTATCCACCCAGATGATGTGCAGCACGTTGGCGTTGAGGCGCACCGCGGTTTCCAGCTCCATGCTCGACTGCAGGAAGCCGCCGTCGCCGGAGACCGATACCACCTTGCGGCCCGGATTCACCAGCCACGCGCCAATCGCCCACGGCAGCGCAACGCCCATGGTCTGCTGACCGTTGGAGATCATTACCTGACGCGCCCGGAAGCTGTAGAGGTAGCGGGCGATCCAGATGTGGAAGCTGCCCATGTCGACGGTGAGCGTCACGTCGTTATTCACAATGTCCTGCATGGCGCGCACGATGCGCAGCGGGTGCAGGGCAAACTGGTTGAGCGAGGCGCCGCGGCGATCGAGCAGATCGCGCTGATGCTGGCGATCGACCAGAATTTCGGAGGCCCGCTGGCTCAGCTCGAGCTTACGGTCGATACGGTTAGCGAGCAGGTTCAGCGTTTCGGCGATGTCCCCCACCAGCTCCAGATCCGGCACGTAGTTACGCTCTTCATAGGCGGGCAGCACATCGATGTGCACCAGCGTCGCGTCGCCGCTGTTCCACATGGACGGCTCGTACTCCACCGGGCTGTAGCCGATGCAGATAATCAGATCCGCCAGATGCAGCAGCCGGTCGCCCGCCTGGTTATTGAACAGACCGACGCGTCCGGCGAAGCGGGTGAAGTGCTCCTGGTTTACCGCCCCCGCGGCCTGATAGGTGCTGGTCACCGGAATGCGGCTTTTCTCCAGCAGCTTGCGCAGCGCGGCGCTGTTCGCGAGCTGGCTGGCCATCAGGCCGAGTAAGATGACCGGATTTTTGGCCTTTTCGATAAGCTTCGCCACGTCGTTGATGGCGGATTCCGGTGCCGGGCCCATCAGGGCGGGGCCGCTGGCGGGTAAAATCGCGCCCGTCGCGGGCTGGTCGACAATATCCTGCGGCAGGCTGACGAATGCGCCCCCCGGCCTGCCGTGCTCGGCGGCGCGAAACGCGTTGGAAACCACCTCAGCAATCGCGTCCGGCGAGCTGACCTCTACGGCGTATTTAGTGACAGGGCTGAACATGGCGACGGTGTCCATGCTCTGGTGCACCAGCTTCGCTTTATCCGCCCGCTTCACCGCCCCGCCCAGCGCTACTACCGGGTCGCCCTCGCTGTTGGCGGTAGCGATGCCGGTGATCAGGTTGGAACAGCCCGGCCCGGAGGTGACCAGCGCCACCCCGGCCTTGCCGGTCAGACGCCCGACCGCCGCCGCCATAAACGCCGCGTTGGCCTCGTGACGCACCGGAATAATCTCGATGGAGGAGTCCAGCAGAGAATCAAAAACTTTGTCGATTTTCGCACCCGGGATCCCGAACACCTGCTTCACGCCCTGCGCTTCCAGCTGGCCGACAACCATATCGGCGCCGTGCGCCCACTGACGTGACTGTTTCTCACTGTTCACGGTAGTTCTCCTGTTAGTTTTCGACGGAACGGATCGCTGCATCAAGATTGCTGGGGTGAAGGTTGGCCTGTAAGAACGCGCTGTCGGCGGGCAGGTCAATCATCAGCTTGTGAATTTCACCGAAGGTGAGCACGCCGCTCTCCAGCTGGTAGTCGAGCAGATGGCCCCCGCCCTGACGGTCGTCGGTGATGAAATGCTCGTGATAGCCGGCCACGTTAATGCCCTGCATATGCTGCGGCGTGCGGAACCCGACCAGCACCCCTTCGCGCTGGTTAAAGCGGAACACCGGCTGGTCGTCCAGCACGTCGGTCATCGCGCGGTACGGCGGCTTCTGGCGCGGTACGGTGCGGGTGTGGGCGTGGCGGAAGTTGCCGTCGATGCGCAGCGCGCAGAACAGGTTATCGGAGGGGATCTGCTGGTCGATGACGTCGTGGATCTGCTGACGGCTGACCGGTGCATCGAAGGTTTTGCGGTACTGCGGCTGGAACCAGGTCATCACCGCGAACGGCGTTTTCTGTTCTGGCTTCGCGGCCCGGGCGCTGCCGTCGGCGCGCAGCTGGTACACCTGGCTGCTGAAGGCAATCATTTCACCATCCAGCTCGTTGAAGGTGCCCAAACCAAAATCACCGTGCGCCAGCAGATCAGCGATAGTGGTCTCTCCTTCGTACACGCCGCTTAGCAGGGCGCTCATTAGCGATGTCTGATAGATCACGCTGTCAGGATGCTGGGCGGAAAACCCCCGCAGGGTCTCGCACAGGCTGGCCTCACAGTCGCAGGCAGATGAATGCATCATCGTGCTCGTCCTCTTCAACTTTATTTAGAAAGGTTAAATAAATGTTGACCCGATTCAGCAGAGAGTTCCAATATAGAAACCATGCTGGTTTGAGACGTTTTAGATATGGAACTTCGTTATCTGCGGTATTTTGTCGCGGTTGCACGCGAGCGACACTTCACCAGGGCGGCCGAAGCGCTGGGTATTTCACAGCCTCCTCTGAGTCAGCAGATCAAACGGCTCGAAGAGGAAGTGGGCACGCCGCTGTTCAGGCGCCTCACGCGGGGCGTGGAGCTGACCGAGGCGGGAGAAGCCTTCTACGAGGATGCCTGCAAAATTCTGGCGCTGAGCGATGCCGCGCTGGAAAAAGCCCGTGGGATCGCGCGCGGGCTGAACGGCAATCTGTCGATTGGCATCACCAGCTCCGACGCTTTTCATCCCAAAATTTTCGCGCTGATTCGCCAGTTTCAGGTGCAGAACATGGCGGTGCAGGTTCACCAGGTGGAAGCCAATATGTCGTCGCTGACGACGATGCTGGCGGAGGGTGAGCTGGATATTGCCTTCGTGCGCCTGCCGTGCGAGAGCAGCAAGGCGTTCGAGTTAAAAATCCTTGACCGGGAGCCGATGGTGGTGGCGCTGCATCGCGACCATCCGCTGGCGGCGTGCGATTCGCTGGCGCTAGAGCAGCTTCGGGATACGCCGGTGGTGCTGTTCCCGCAGGAGGTCGCGCCGGGGCTGTACGAACGGGTTCACGGCTGCTGCGAGCGGGCCGGGATTGACGTGCAGCACGCGCTGCAGTCGTCGCAGCTTTCGTCGTCCCTGAGCATGGTCTCCGCGGGCGGCGGGTTCGCGCTAGTACCGAAATCCATGGCGGCCATTTCACCGCCGAATGTCACCTATCACGCGCTGAGCTCGCCGGAGCTTTATACCGATATCGCGCTCTGCTGGCGGCGCTTTGAACGCTCGCGGACGGTGAAGCGGTTTTTGATGATGATGAGCGAGGGGTAGCGGCAATACAGGGGGTATGGTTTTTTGTAGGCCGGGTAAGGCGCAGACGCCACCCGGCAATGTCAGCCTCTGTCGTGCTCAGAACGGTAAAGGTCATGTTGATGCACGCTTCGGTACTACGTTTTCCTGGTAATTGTCTGCCGCAAACCATCTGATACTCTGGCAGGACTCAAAGGATGACAAGGAAGAGGAATGCTGAACCCCGGATTCGTTACCCGCAAAGCGCTTGCTCAGTGGCAGGATGTTCCCGCTTTTCTCCCCCAGTTCCAGTTCCATGAAAAACACCGAGCGGTCATTCATACCGCGCATCCTGAAAATATTCTGCCGTTGATTGCAAACTTTGACGTCCGGCAAGATGCCGTGATTCGTCGACTGATGGCTTTACGGCAATTACCGCAAAAATTACTACGTAATCAGCAGGCTGACTCAATCAGCAACTTTGGCCTGCACAGTTTTACCCTGTTGAAAAACTCTGCATCTGAGCTCTGCTATGGCTTAAAAGGACAATTCTGGCGGACTAATTTCGGTCTCGAAAACGCACCGGACGCCATGGCTTTTCAGTCGCCAGCCGCGCCTGGTAGCGCGACATTGCTGCTGCGCTACCAGGTAACGGAACTGGCCCTAGGTCAACATGAACTCTGTACGGAAACCTTCGTCTATTGTCCGGACAAACGTACTCAACTCAAAATGGCAGCCTACTGGCTGGCAATACGGGCCGGGAGCGGCTGGATCCGTAAAAGGACGCTGAAAGCGGCTAAGTTGAATATTGAAGGGCTGGAATGAGCGAGGAGCGAAGCTATGCTTCATAGAAAACCCTATCAGGTTTCAGAGAAATACGAATGCTATAAGAATAACTTTCTGGTGAGTACAGACAGAGAAAAGCTTGATGTACGAGCTATTCATCAATATCTGACGAGGTCAACCTGGGCAAAAGGCATTCACCTGGACATTGTTTCTGCCTCAATAGAAAACAGTCTTAACTTTGGCCTTTATCATAATGAACACCAGATTGGTTTCGCGCGTCTGATAACAGATTATGCGACCTTCGCCTACCTTTGCGATGTCTATATCCTTGAAGAACATCAGGGCAAAGGGCTTGGAAGATGGGTTATGGAATGCATACATCATCACCCTGTGTTTGAGCAGCTTCGCAGGATCATGTTATTTACCACGACTGCACCCTGGCTCTATGAAAAATTTGGCTACGAGCCCGTAAACAGAAAAAACTATGCATGGACGATTACGCGGCCTGATATCTATTTGAATGAAAAATAGCCTGGCTGATAATCCCTGTTCAGCTCCCCGTTGACTTATTGACTCTGTGTTTTCATCATCCGTTTCCGGGACAACGCGAACCCGTTCGGTCTGTGAAGATCGAACGTACGCTAACGACAGCAGCGCTAACCTTAAAGAGCGGGACTATTTGCTATGAATCCAAGGGAAAATATTGTCAGTACATTCAGCGAGTTGTCTGCAGAATTACAGCGTGCTGCCGAGTTCTCGCTACAGAATACCAATCAACTGGTTGTGCTATCAATGCGTGCCTTCGCCAGTGAAGCCGGTGTAAAACCCGCCACGTTGCTGCGGTTAGCGCAGCGATTGGGTTATAACGGCTGGGGTGAACTCAAGGACGCTTTCATTGATGAACTCGGGCTGCGCAATGATACATATGTCTCCAAAGCCGAGAAGCTGATCGCCAAAGGCACTCAGCCGCAGCTGTATGAAGAGGTATTTCAGGCGCATCAGAGAAATTTGGCTTTTACACAGCATGAAAACCATCAAGCCATGGAGCAGGCTGTATCGCTGTTGGACGCGGCCGAGAATGTCTATATTTGCGGCTTCCGGGCCAGTTTCCCTATCGCCTGGTCGCTGTTTTATGTCTATCGACTGTTCAATCGGCAAGTCTCGCTCATTGATGGGCTGGCGAGCAATATCGAGGTGTTCACCCGCGAATTAACAACACAAGATTGCCTGTTACTCACCAGCTTTGCGCCCTATTCACGTGAGTCGCTCGATGTCCTGCGCGCGGCTCAGCAGGCGGGCGCAACAATCGTCGCCATCACGGATTCTCCCGTCTCGCCATTAGCACAGGCCGCCGACTGCACGCTGCTGTTCTCTATCGACAGCCCGTCGTTTTTCCCTTCCGTGGTGTCAGGCATGGGGCTCGCCGAGTGTTTACTGGCGATGCTGGTCGCGCGCCATGGTCGGGACGCAGTGAATAAAATCGAAAATGCTGAACGCTATCTTATCGACTCTGGCGCCTATGTGGTGCCCGGAAAACCCTGAAAAATGATTCATATGCATCTGGCATAAGAAAACAGAATGCAATTGGATCAAAAATGAAATTGACGTGATACAAATGGATCCTGCAAGATGCGCTTCATTAGCACAGCGTATTCAGGAGCAGGACCAGCATGAGCCATATTATTCACCGCAGTCTACGCAACACGCCCGCCGTGGCGGTACGCGCTCAGGGGGCGTACATTTTCGATGCACAGGGAAAACAGTATCTGGATGCCTGCGGTGGCGCCGCCGTGTCCTGTTTAGGTCACGCGCATCCTGACGTGCTGGCTGCGATGCATCGCCAGATCGATCAACTGGCCTATGCCCATACCAGTTTTTTTACCAGTGACACCGTTGAACAGCTTGCTGAACAGTTGACGCGTACGGCGCCAGGCGATCTTAACTATGCTTATTTCGTTTCGGGCGGTTCGGAAGCGGTCGAAACCGCACTCAAGCTGGCGCGTCAGTATTTTGTTGAGATCGGCCAGCCGTCGCGCACCAAATTTATCGCCCGTAAACAGAGCTATCATGGCAATACCCTTGGGGCGCTCGCGGTGGGAGGCAACGAATGGCGCCGCCGCCAGTTTGCTCCCTTGTTGATCGACGTGATCCGCGTTTCGGCCTGCAATGAGTATCGCGACCGCCGCGCAGACGAAACCCAGCAGCAATACACCACGCGTCTGCTCAACGAGCTGGAGCAGGCCATTATTGAGGCCGGTCCCGACACCATTATTGGTTTCTGTGCAGAAACCCTGGTGGGGGCCACCACTGGCGCCACCCCGCCTACCCCGGGCTATCTTAAAGGTGTACGCAACCTGTGTGATAAATACGGCATCCTCTATATCGCGGATGAAGTCATGTGTGGCATGGGACGCACCGGCACATTGCATGCGTTTGAACAGGATGATGTGGTGCCGGATTTGGTGACCATCGCTAAGGGGCTGGGAGGCGGATATCAGCCGATTGGCGCAGTATTAGCGAGCGAGAAGATTGTCTCAGCCCTGCAGGCCGGTAGCGGTCTGTTCCAGCACGGGCACACCTACATTTGTCACGCGACCGCCGCTTCCGCAGCCCTGGCAGTCCAGCAGGTGATTGCGCGCGATAATTTGCTGCAGGCGGTTAAGCAACAGGGGGCTTACCTGCACAACGCATTGCGTGAGGTACTGGGGGAATTACCGCACGTCGGTGATACGCGTGGACGCGGCTTGTTTGCCGGCGTTGAGCTGGTACGCGATAAAGCCAGCAAAACCCCCTTCGATCCTGCCCTGAAGCTGCATGCAGCAATCAAAGCAAACTGTATGTCACGTGGGCTGATGGTCTATCCAATGGGTGGAACAATTGACGGGCAATATGGCGACCATATTCTGATCGCGCCACCGTTTATTGTCACGCCTGGCCAGCTCGACTTTGTGGTGGATACGCTGAACACCGTGATTCGCGAAGAGACCAGCAGATTATGATCAATCGTTTACCGCCGCTGGCGGAGCATGAGTGGGACGACCAACAGCGTACTTTGGCCGAAGAGATAATCAACGGGCCCCGCGGTGCGCTGCTGCCCCCTTTCGAGCCGCTGCTGCGCAGCCCAGAGCTGATGGCCCATGCACAACGCATGGGAGAATACCTGCGCTATCGCAGCGCGCTGGGACAGCGCCTGTCGGAACTGGCGATTTTGATGACCGCGCGGCACTGGTCGCAGCCTGTAGAGTGGGCGATTCATGCACCGATAGCGCGCGAGAAGGGTATTTCTGCTGCGGCGGTGCAGGCGATTAATGAAAAACGTCTTCCAGAGGATCTGCAGCCGGATGAATGGGTGGTTTATCACTTTTGTAAGGAGTTACATGAACATCAGAAGGTCAGCGATTCCACCTGGCAGCACGCTATCGCGCTGTGGGGCGAGAAAGGCGTGGTGGATCTGATCGGAATCAATGGTTATTACAGTTTTCTCTCAATGATTATGAACGGCGCACAGACGCCGGTACCCGACACCTGGGATGAGATTATTCCCGCATAAGTTTTCGCTTTAAATTTGGCGCATGAAAGTGCGCCCTGCATATCAACGTTTTATTTTCCCACCCCGCCGATGTATTTCGCCGGGTGACATTCATGCACGCTACTTCACTGACGCCGAGGGTTATTATGTCCGGATTATTGACTAAATTAAAAGTTACGTTAGCGCTGGTCGCTTGCTCCGCCAGTTTTGTGGCACAAGCGCAGGATAAATTAACGGTTGGCGTTGATACCGCATTTGTCCCCTTTGAATTTAAACAAGGCGATAAATACGTCGGCTTTGATATTGATTTGTGGGATGCCATCGCTAAAAAAATGAATGTCAGCTACGAATTACGCCCGATGGACTTCGGCGGGCTAATTCCGGGGTTGCAATCACGGAATCTGGATGTCGCCATGGCGGGCATTACAATAACCGACGCGCGTAAACAGGTCGTCGATTTCAGCGACGGTTATTATGATGCTGATTTATTAATGGCGGTTAAAAGCAGCGACAATACCATTACTAAATTCAGCGATTTAGCAGGAAAGAAAGTGGGATTAAAGCAGGGAACGGCGGCGGCCAGCTTTATGAAAAGCAAATATAAGGCGAATTATGTCGAATTCCCGAATATTGATAACGCCTATCTTGATTTGCAGGCAGGTAACCTTGACGCCGTGGTGCATGATTCCCCCAACGTGCTCTATTACGTAAAAACGGCAGGTGATGGAAAAGTGAAATCAACCGGTGAAACTGACAGCATTCTGCCGCAGCACTACGGCTTTGCGATGCAGAAAAACAGCAGTCTGACGCCGAAGATCAACGCAGCGCTGCAGGCGTTACGTGCAGACGGAACTTACAGCAAGATTTACGTGAAGTGGTTTGCTAAACAGCCAAAATAATCCCGCCAGGTCGGAGCGATCCGACCTCGTTGCATCTTAACGGGTAACATGATGAATTTCGACAGTAAATATATCTGGGAGTCCCTGCCGCTGTTGTTGCAAGGACTACAGCTGACGCTGGTTATTTCACTATCAGGTTTGTTGGGTGGTTTTGTTATTGGCCTGCTGGCGGGAACCTGCCGGGCGCTCGGAGGGAAAATATCAAAGACAGTCTCGTTAGTCTTTGTCGAGTTAATCCGCGGAACGCCTATTATGGTGCAAGTGATGTTTATTTACTTCGCACTCCCCATGGTGCTACCGATTCATATCGACCCGGTAACCGCGGCCATTACGACCATTGTGATTAACTCGGGTGCCTATATTGCAGAAATCACCCGAGGGGCGATCCTCTCAATTAATAAAGGATTTAGAGAGGCCAGCCTGGCAATGGGATTATCCCAACGCAGCACGCTATGGCATGTCATTATGCCGCTGGCATTGCGCCGTATGATCCCGGCGTTAGGTAATCAGTGGATTATCAGTATTAAAGACACCTCGCTGTTTATTGTGATTGGTGTAGCGGAATTGACTCGTCAGGGGCAAGAAATTATTGCCGGTAATTTTCGCGCGCTGGAAGTCTGGACCGCCGTGGCAATGATCTACCTGCTGGTGACGCTGTGCCTGAGTTTCCTGCTGAAGCAACTGGAGAAAAGGATCCATATTTTATGAGCATGGTTGAGTTTAGCGCAGTGTCGAAAAATTTCGGCGCCACTCAGGTGCTGCACGACATCAATTTAAAAATTGACGCCGGCGAAGTGGTGGTGATCATCGGTCCTTCCGGGTCGGGTAAGTCGACGCTGCTGCGCTGCATTAATAAGCTGGAGGAAATTTCCTCCGGCACGCTGCTGGTAGCGGGAATGCATCTTACCGATCCTCATGCTAACGAGTGTGATATCCGCCGTGAAGCCGGGATGGTGTTTCAGCAGTTCCATCTGTTTCCCCATCTGACGGCGCTGGAGAATGTGATGTTTGGTCCGGTTCGCGTACGCAAACAGAGCAAAGCCGCCGCGCGGGAACAGGCACTCGCGTTACTCGACCGCGTTGGCTTACGCGAACGCGCCAGCCACTACCCATCAGAGCTCTCTGGCGGTCAGCAGCAACGCGTGGCCATTGCCAGAGCCCTGGTGGTGAAACCGAAAATGATGCTGTTCGATGAGCCGACCTCAGCGCTGGACCCCGAATTACGGCATGAGGTACTGAAAGTCATGCGCTCGCTGGCTGAAGAAGGCATGACCATGGTGATTGTGACCCATGAAATCGGCTTCGCCCGCGATGTGGCATCGCGGCTAATCTTTATTGATGGCGGCACCATTGCCGAAGATGGTCCACCTGATATGCTGCTGAATAGCTGTCGCAATCCACGCCTGAAAGAATTTTTGCAACACGTATCCTGAACAGAAGTGAATGATAACACTATGAAAAAAATAGACATTCGTGGTTCCGCTTTTGCAGTAGGTCAGGCGCTTGGCGCGTTCGGCCGCGAAGCCTGGCATGCAAAACTGACGCAAACGGCGTTGTGGCAAACCGTTACCGCCATGAAAGACGCAGAACAGACCCGGAGCATGCGCTCGCTGGTCCAGTCTCAGTACCCCCTTATCTGGCAGGAGCTGGAGGGATTAGCCGAGGGTCTGGAAGCACCGTTTGATGAGGTGTTTGCCTGGAACTGCCGCGGCGATCTGGTGCGATCGACCTCTGACGGCTGTACCACGGTAGCGGGAAGCACCGCTGAGGGAGAGCTGATTATTGCGCATAATGAAGACGGTTTCCCGCAGCTTCGGCATGACTGCGCCATCGTCAGCATTACCCCGGATGACGGCCTGGCGTTTACCAGTTTTGCCTACCCGGGGTCGATTTGCGGACATACCTTCGCCGTAAACGAAAAGGGCGTGGTGAACACGGTGAATAACATACGCGCTTTGCACCGTCCACGCGGCATACCGCGTCAGGTATTAGCCCGCGCCGCGCTGAATGCCGCCACGCTGGATGAAGCCATCTCCATACTGACTACCGAGCCACGCGCCGGTGCATTTCACCATACGGTGGGACAAATGGGAGACAGCCGACTGTTTAGCGTGGAGGCTACGGGAACAGGCTGTTCCGTTATGCCGCTGCGCGAGGTTTTCGCCCATGCTAATCACCTTATCCACCCTCAGCTTGATGCGGTTGAGCAGGTAATCACTGACAGCTCCCGGTCACGCCAGCAGCGGCTAAACGCCTGGCTGGAGATGCAATCTCACCTCGATGGTGCAGCAGCACTGGGGATTCTTTCAGACCAGCATGATCCCGCGCTCCCGATTTATCGTCTCTCGCCACAGGACCCGGATGAAGAGAACACGCTGGCCACTGCCGTCTTTACCCTGAGCACGTCGGACATAAAATGGCAGATATTCACTCACGATCGGCAAAAACCCGCTTTAGAGTCTTACTGAGTCGCTTCTGCACCTAATGCGGCCTGCACCGCTGGACGGGCAATGATTTTTTCCCTGTACGCCAGCAGCGCAGGCCAGGGGCTCAGCTCAATGGCGAAGAACCTGGCCCACCCCAGCACGGTGAAAAGATAGGCATCTGCCACGCTGAATGCCGATCCAGTCAGATAAGCGCTAGTGGAGAGCGTTTCCTGAAGAAAATCGAACCGCCTGAACAGCTTCTCACGAAAAATCGATTTGGCCTCTTCGGGCAGCCCGCGGTTGAAAAGGGGTGCCGATCCCGCGTGTATTTCGCTGGTGATAAAGTTTAGCCATTCCTGAAGCCGCACCCGCTCCCAGCTGTCTGCTCGCGGTGCCAGCCCACTTTCTGGTTTGAGGTCTGCCAGGTACTGCAAAATGGCTGGCCCCTCGGTCAGGATTTTCCCGTCATCCAGTTCAAGCGCCGCGACATAACCTTTGGGGTTGATGGTCAGGAAGTCGCGCCCGTCAGCGGTAAGCTTGCTCCTGTTGTCCACTTTAACCAGTTCAAACTCAATCGCCAGTTCGCGCAGCAAGATATGAGGTGAGAGTGAGCAGGTGTCCGGGGCGTAATAAAGTTTCATGATCTCTCCGTTAAAGCGGTTGTGTGATTTACATACACTGTGCTTAAAGCCATTCTCACTGTAAAATTAATGATTCATAAAATAACTATTAGCTGAGCTACTGATATCCATGATGAATCTTTTACACTGGCGCTTGCTGGTTGCAGTGGCCGATGCCAGTAATATTTCCCGTGCCGCTGAAGAGGTCGGTATGACGCAGTCGGGTGCCAGCCAGGCGATCGCTCAGTTAGAGGCCTCATTAGGATTTGCGGTATTCACGCGAGAGCGACGCCACATCGGCGTGACTGCCCTGGGCGAGCGGGTTGTCAAAGAAGCAAGGAGTATGCTGGCGCGGCTGGATGCCATCCGTGCACTGGCGGATGAGAGCCGGGGGCTGAGCGGCGGGCGTATTCGTCTTGCCAGTTTTCCTTCGGTGACATCCACGTTTTTGCCCGGGCTGCTGCGCGACTTTAAGCGCCTGCATCCTGAAATCGAGGTGGTCGTACTGGAAGGGACGGACCAGGAGGTCGAAGAGTGGCTGGCGGCAGATACGGTTGATGTGGGCGTGGTCATGAACCCTGTTTCCGGGCGCGCTGAAGCGATCTTAGGGCAGGATGCGTGGGTCGCGGTGCTGCCAGCCAGTCACCGTCAGGCTCGTTATGCACTTACGCGAGGCATCACCCTTGAGGAACTGGCAGACCAGCCCTTCGTGCTCGCAACCGGCGGTTGCGCCGTTAATGGAAAAAGCCTGATGGAACAGGCTGGCTTGCAGCTGTCTGACGTGCGGGTGACCGTCCGCGACTGGATCAGCGCCTGCCTGCTGGTACGCGAAGGCATGGGCGTCGCGCTGATACCTGAATCCGCTCTGCCGGATGAATTACGCGGCTTGTGCGTCGTGCCCGTGACGCCTTCGCTGTGCCGGGAGTTTGGGCTGGTTTGTTCGCAGGCTGGCAAATCCTCCCGCGCGACGCAGGCGTTGTTAGAAGGGTTGCTCAAAATGAAAAGGTCTGCGTGAAGGAATAACCGTGGTGAAAACTGTGCCCGGCGGCGCTGCGCTTGCGCGGGCCTAAGGTTCGTGTCGCGGGTTGGTTGACGGTTTTGTAGGCCGGGTAAGGCGTAGCCGCCACCCGGCAATGCCCTTCTGGAAGCCGCCTCGCAAACTTTCAAGCAACCTTATGTAATTCAGGGTGATCCCTTTCCTTCCCTTTTTCGCCGCCGTAAAGTGCCTGCGTTGCGGCACATCCGTAACCGGGCGTAGGAACCCGTTAGCATAACATGACGTTTTTTTAGACAAAGAGGATGCTAAATGGCGACTACCCCTGGATTTTCTTACGCGCTCTCTGAGGAAAGCGCAGCTCATCACCTCATCAGCACTTCAATTCCCAATTCCGCGGATCTTTTCGAACTGGCCGATGCCTGTACTGCGTATGTCAGCGTGCTGGTGGAAACTGACGACGCGGTGACGTTTGCCACACTCTGTGAGCGATTGCTGGCTGCGCTGAAGCGGCTGCGGGAGTGCTGCGATGCCGAGCTGCCTTCACATCTGGTTGAACAGTTGATCGCAGGTGAAAAAATTACCTCTTGTGTGCCGGACTGCTGGCAAGAGACGACGCTGCAGGTGGATTATGCCGTAGCGTTAACGCTGGCGGTTATGGGCGGAACGTTGCCTGCGAGCGTAACGAAAGAACTCACGGGGCTGCTGCATGATATGGTTTGGTTATTGGCGGAGTTTGTGAAGGAGCCTTATATCCAGGCGCACTGAGGCGGATGACTGAAGGCCGGAATTCTGCGAGGTAAGAAGCAGGATTTCGGCCTTACTCAAGTTACAGAGTTGTTTGTTGAATGTCCGTTAAGAGCGAACAGCGGACATTAAGCGTATAAGTGAAAAAGTGCTGGTTTTTCATCCAGACCCTGTTAACTTGAATGTCGATGAAAACAAACTTTGTGCTATTCAAATCAATCATTATTATCACCTGTCGAATTCAGGTGGGATAACGTTCGCCATTTTCCCGCCGGTAAGGCGGGCCTTACCGGTAACAATCCAGTGAGGTAAATAATGGATACAACTGCAGTAACGACGCCTGAAAAACTGGTCTTGCACTTGTTATGTGGAAAAATTGCATCAGGAAAATCCACATTGTCAGCAAAATTAGGATCATCACCTGGGACTGTAATTGTCAGCGAGGATCACTGGCTGGCGACCCTCTTTGCCAATGAAATGCAATCCATATCTGATTATGTGCAGTATTCATTAAGACTAAGAAATGCCATGAAGCCTCATCTGGTGTCACTACTAAAAGCTGGTTTATCAGTAGTTCTTGATTTTCCGGCAAACACAAAAACAAATCGTGAATGGATGATGAGCATTATTAAGGAGTCAGGAGCCAGTAATCAGCTGCACTATCTGAAAGTTTCTGATGAAGTATGTAAATCCCGCTTACGCGTTCGTAACGCAGAAGGAGAACATGAATTTTCGGCCTCAGATCAACAATTTGAAATCATAACGCATTATTTCTCAGAACCAACAGCTGATGAAGGGTTCAATATCGTTGAATACAGCTGAATCTATCTTTCGGCACATAAGCCGTCTGCTGGCGGCTTATTAATTCTTCCACCTTTTATAGCTATATACGATTCTACAATGTATTCAACGCCTGCTTTTGGCACAAAGCAGACATTCATATTCACTTTTATCCCCTTCCCTCCCTATCCCCCCACCGCCACGCTCGCCGACAGCCCTGCCACCAGCTCAACGCCCTCCGGCAACCTGTCGATATGAATGCGCACCGGTACGCGCTGCGCCAGCCGCACCCAGCTGAAGGTGGCCTCGACGTCGGGCAGACCCAGCCCGCCCGTCTCGTCGTTGCTGTCCCCGATCCCATGCCCGATGCTCTCCACGTGACCCGTGATGACAGGCTCGTACCCCATCAGCACCACCTGCGCGGCATCCCCGACGCGAATATGGCGCAGCTTGGTCTCCTCAAAGTACCCTACCACCCAGAAGCTGTGCGCATCGACGATGGCGACCTTTGTCTCCCCCGCCGTCGCGTAGTCTCCGGGGCGAAGCCGCAGGTGCGTGACGTATCCCGAGACCGGCGCGCGCACGGTGGTGTGCGCCAGATTCAGCTCTGCAAGATCCAGCGCGGCCAGCGCGCCGTGATAGTTGGCCGCCGCGACGTTCGCCGCACTGCCGGTTTGCTGCAAATCCTCGCTCGAAATGGCGTTTTTAATCAGGGTGCGGCGATGGGCCGCGTCCTGGCGCATCAGCATTTCATGGCGTTTCGACTCGACGTCCGCCTGCGCGCTGACCACCGCCAGTTTAAGCCAGCGCGGATCGATGGTGTAGAGCACATCGCCCCGGTTCACCCACTGATTGTCCCGCACGGCCACGCTGATGACCGGCCCGGAGACGTCCGGCGCAATCTGCACCACGTCCGCCCGCACGCGGCCGTCGCGGGTCCACGGCGTTTGCGCGTAGTGTTTCCACATCATAAAGGCCAGAAGCGTGGCCGCCACGGCCGCGCTTAAGGTCAGCGCATAACGAGCCAGTAAAGAGAGCAGTGATTTCATGACAATAACCCCAACGCGATCAGGCCCTGCATCAGCAGGAAAAAGGTGACAATCCAGGTTGAAACATCCATCAGCGGGCGAAACGGCAAGCGCCGGTAGAGCCTGCTGAGCGAGAAAAGCGCGACGAGGCCCAGCGTGCAGACCAGCGCCGCGAGGGCGACCATCAGCAGCCCCGGAATAAAAACCCCGCCGATATTGAGATCGTTAACCATGGTCTGGCCCCCGTAATGCGCAGTGCAGATCCACCAGCCTGAAGACAAACTGGCGCGCGTGTTCATCTGCCGCAGGCAGATGGCGTTCGATAAGGGCAGCAATGCGTTCGCGCAAGGCGTGGCGGTCCGCAGCGTTTATCTGATGAAAAAGCGCGTCAACCTCCCTGCCGGGCGGCGCGTCACTGCGGCGTAAATGCATGACCGAAAGCCCCAGGCGCAGCGCGTGTAATAGCCGATCGAGCGCCTGCTCCGGCGCGCGCGCGCTGCGCTGTAAACGCGGCAGCAACAGGGCGGTTCGGTCCATCATCAGGTTTATCCAGTGCGTTTCATCAACCCGCAGCGCGCCCTTCACGCTGCGGCGAATGTCGCGCTGGCAGAGTTTCAGCAGACGCGTGATGGCGCCATCCGCCTGCACGGTTTGCAGCAGGCTCATGCTGATGACGGCAAAGCCGGTCGCGGCAAAGAGCGCGATGGCGGTGTTGACCGCAACGGCGAAGTCTCCGCTGTAGTGCGCCCCCAGCTCGCACAGAATGGGCAGCGTCAGGGTGATGCCCATCGCCATAAACGTGGTGGGCGGACGCGCCTGAAGCGACCCGGCCAGCAGATACGCCGGGGCAAGCACCGCCACCAGCACCGGGAAATCACTCACCAGCGGGAGCAGCGCAAAGCTGTAGAACAGGCTAATGACCACGCCCCAGAATGAGCCAATGATGTATTTCACGATGTGCGGCGCCGGGGTGTCGAAGCTGCCAAACAGCGTGCAGCAGACCCCCAGAATAGACACCGCCGTCCCGCCGTCCGGCCACGCTGAGAAGATCCAGACCAGACAGCCGCTCAGGATGATGGCGAAAGCCCCCAGCGCCGTGCGGGCGGCGGTAAGAGGATCGCGGTGGAAAACGTAGCCTTTCGCCGCGCGGGTTTGCATCTCCCCAAAGACGGGTTTGGCGTGGAGTATGGCCCCGGAAAGACGCTCGCACTGCTGCAGAAGCGCGATAGCCTCCGAGAGGTAGCGGATAAAACTGACCTGCAGCGCGTCGTCAAACGACTGCGCCTGCGCGGCAAACCGATCGATGAGAAGCGCACAGCGGAGCCGCAGCGCCTCTGCCGTGCTGCTGGCGCCAGCGCCTTCAGCGGCAAGCCAGGCCTGAACGTCCTCCAGCAACGCCTGCGCGTCGGCGGGCAGGTTTCCGATCGCTGGCAGGCGATCGTGTAGTTCACAGTTGACGATAACCAGCCGCGCCAGCCGGTCGTGAATCGCTTTTCTGGCCTGCCGCACCGGGGCTGAAAGGGCAAAATCATACGGAATATGGTGGCTGATGCCCTGCAGGAACTGCAGCGCCAGGGCCAGATGCAGGGGGCCGGAAGCCGCATCGGGTTTACCCGCTAAGGTATCCGCCACCCGCCCGCGCGCGGCCTGTAGCGTCTGGGATAATTTAGCGTTGAACAGCCCTGATACGCGCGCGGGCAGCACGTAGCGGTGAATCAGCGCCGCGCAGAAAATCCCAATCGCGATCTCCTGCACGCGAACGATGGCGACGTTAAAGATGCCGCCGGGATCGGACACCGCGGGAAAACCAATCAGGCTCGCGGTATAGCCTGCCAGCACAAAGGCGTACGCCCGGGGCGTGCGTTCCAGCAGGGAGAGCCACAGGCAGAATACGATCCAGCCCGTCAGCACCGCGCTGCACAGGACTGGCGTATTCGCGAAGGCAGGCACAATCACAACGGTCGCGCTGGCACCCGCCACGGTACCGGCCAGCCGGTAGAGGCTTCTGCTCAGCGATGCTCCGACCGAGGTCTGCGACACGATGTAAACCGTAATAATGGCCCACGAGGGACGCTCAAGACCGATCGACAGCGCGAGGTAATAAGCCAGCATCGCCGCGGCAAAACTCTTTGCAGAGTAGATCAGCGCGCCCGCATCGTTTCGCAGCGCGGCGGGAATACGCACGGGATGAGAGAAGATGTTTTTCATGCCGGGATTATTACCGGCTTGCAGACCCGCTTAAATACTCTATTCTGTCAAAAAATACCTAAATGTTGCCAGAATCGTGAAGCCTCAACCTGCTACTACGCTGTATGACCCCGACTCTACCGCCAGCCCGGCGGTGGCGCGTCATCTGGACTTCGTGGACTACGCCGCGGAAGTGCCGGTGCATACCCACCGCAAGGGGCAGCTGATTATTGCCCGATACGGTGCGGTCAGCTGTTACGCGGAGAATGATATCTGGATCGTGCCGCCGGACTGCGCCGTCTGGATCCCCGGCGGGATCCCGCACAGCGCCAAAGCGACCTGGAACGCGCATCTCAACTATCTGTTTATTGAGCCCGGCGCGGCGGCGCTGCCGGAGAGATGCTGCACCCTGGCGATCTCGCCGTTGATTAAGGAGCTGGTCGATCGTCTGACGCGCGAAGGCGTGGAGTATCCCGCCGACAGCCACGTCGCGAGGCTGACCCGTGTCACGCTGGACGAGCTCGCCAGCATGCCGCAGCAGAAGCTGAGCCTGCCGGTCTCGACCGATCCGAAAATTCGCGCGATGGCGGACGCGCTGGTTAGCCGACCTGAGGACAGAAGCACCCTGAAGGACTGGGCGAAACGGCTCGCCCTCAGCGAGCGCTCGTTTGCCCGGCTGATGCAGCGCGAGACCGGGCTGAGCTTCGGGCGATGGCGCCAGCAGCTGCATTTGATTATTGCCCTGCGGGAGCTGGCAAGCGGCGTGCCCGTCCAGAACGTGGCGGCAACGCTCGGGTACGAATCGGTGAATGCGTTTATCACCATGTTCCGAAAAGCGATGGGCAGCACGCCCGCCCACTACTTTGCCGAACGGAAAAACAGCGGCCGTTAGCCCGGCCCCTCGCTCCCCGCCGCCAGCAGCGGCACCACCACGTCGCTGATGGGCACCGCAATACCGTGTTTGTGGCCGTAGCGCTGGATAACCCCGTTGCGAATATCCCACTCCATCGGACGATCGGCCTGACGGTCGGCAAGGATCGAGGTGCCCAGATCCTCAGGCGCACGCTGGAAGTTCGCCAGGATCTCCTGCGCCACGCCATCGTCCAGCTTCGCCCCTTCGGCGCGGGCGACGGCAAGCCCCTCGCGCAGGTAGGCCATCGAAAGTTCGCTGATATCCTCCCGCCTGAACATCCCGGCGCGGCGGTTAGAAAGCACCATCAGCCCGGCGACCGCGTTTTGCAGCAGCTTGCGCCAGGCGACGGTGGCGAAATCTGTTGAGAGCTCAACCGCGCAGCGCGTATCGCGAAGCGCCTCCACCACCCGCTGCGCCTGCGGCACGTCCGGCAGCGTCAGGCGCGGCTTCGCCCGCAGCCAGACGGAAGCATCCGGCTCGCGCTGGGCCGGGAACCACACCACCGACGGCAGCACCGCTGCGCCGTTAACCCACGGCTCAAGCTGGGCTTTTTGCTCCACGCCGTTTTGCAGCGCGCAGACCACGGTGTTTTCATCGCACAGGGCCCGCAGCCATCCGGCGCTGTCGGCATTTTGCGTCGTTTTTACCGCCACGAAAACGAGATCGGCGGGGCGCGTGATGACGGCCGGATCGGTCAATACCGGGCCGGGCACAACCGTTTCACCCTCGTCGTGGCGCAGGCGCAATTCCGGGTGCGCGGTGCGCCCGCACAGCAGCGGCGTGCGGCCAACGTCATGCAGCACCGCGGCGATGGTGGTACCAATTGCGCCAGGCCCAATCAGCGCAATCACTGGATTGTCAGACATGGTTAACTCCCCTTTTCGCTAAGCCTGCTAACAGTTATACCACCCTGAAAAGTGAGCGCCACGTCGTTGTCTATACTCAACACACAACAGACAACGGAGTGCGCCATGCCTTTACCTGATTTTAAGTCCTCTGAACCTTTCACCCTCGGCATCGAACTCGAACTGCAGGTGGTTAACCCGCCGGGCTACGATCTGAGCCAGGACTCCTCCGCGCTCATCGCCGCCGTCAAAGACGACATCAAAGGCGGCGAGGTCAAACACGACATCACCGAAAGCATGCTCGAAATCGCCACCGGCGTGTGCCAGAACATCGACCAGGCGGCGGCGCAGTTCTCGGTGATGCAGCAGAGCATCCTGCGCGCGGCGGCGGAGCAGCATATCCAGATCTGCGGCGGCGGGACGCACCCGTTCCAGAAGTGGCAGCGGCAGGAGGTGTGCGACGACGAGCGCTATAACGTCACGCTGGAGCGCTTTGGCTACCTGATTTTGCAGGCGACGGTATTCGGCCAGCACGTGCACGTCGGCTGCCGGACCGGGGACGACGCGATTTACCTGCTGCACGGCCTGTCGCGCTTCGTGCCGCACTTTATCGCCCTGGCGGCCGCCTCGCCGTATATGCAGGGCACGGACACGAAGTTCTCCTCGTCGCGGCTCAACATCTTCTCGGGATTTCCGGATAACGGCCAGATGCCGTGGGTCAACAGCTGGCAGGAGTTCGAGGGGCTGTTCCGCCGCCTGAGTTCGACCAGCATGATCGACAGCATTAAGGATCTGCACTGGGACATCCGCCCCAGCCCGCACTTCGGCACCGTCGAAGTGCGGGTGATGGATACGCCGCTGACGCTCGGCCACGCGATTAACATCGCCGGGCTTATTCAGGCGACGTCGCACTGGCTGCTGACCGCGCGGCCCTATAAGCATCAGGAAAAAGATTTTCTGCTGTACCGCTTTAACCGCTTTCAGGCGTGCCGCTACGGGCTGGAGGGGATCCTGACGGACGTGCATACCGGCGAGCACAAAACCGTGGCGGAAGATATCGCCTGGCTGCTGGAGCAGGTTGCGCCGTCGGCCGAGAAGCTCGGCGCGACGAGCGCAATCAATGAAATTGCCCTGCTGTTAAAGCAGGGCAAGAGCGAGGCGCAGCGCATGCGGGAGTTTATCGCCGACGGCGGCTCGCTGATTTCTCTGGTTCAGAAGCACTGCGAGCTGTGGGCGACGAGTCCGTAAGCCGATGGCCCCACTCGCGCAGGCGCTGGAACAGCACGAACAGCGCCGGGATAAACAGGATCCCTACCACGGTCGCCACCAGCATGCCGCTGAACACCGTGGTGCCGATGATGCGGCGGCTCTGGGCACCTGCCCCGGTCGCCAGCATCATCGGCAATACGCCGATAATGAACGACACGGCGGTCATCATCACCGCGCGGAAGCGGCGCGAGGCCCCTTCCCGCGCGGCATCAACAATCGCCATCCCGTCCATGCGCCGCGCGCGGGCAAACTCCACGATAAGAATTGCGTTCTTGGCGGCAAGGGCTATCAATAGCACCAGGCCTATCTGCACGTAAACGTCGTTGGCGTAGCCCGCTAACCACAGCCAGACCAGCGCCCCGCCGATGGCGAACAGCACCGAGAACATCACGCTCGCCGGGAGCGTCCAGCTCTCGTACTGGGCGACGAGGAACAGCCACGCCATCACCACCGCCGCCAGCACGATCCATATCGCCTGATTGCCGGTCTGCTGCTCCTGATACGACATGCCGCTCCAGGCGTAGTCGTACCCGGCTGGCAAATTCTCCGCCAGAATCTCGCCCATCGCCGCCATCGCGGTGCTGCTGCTCACCCCAGCCGCCGCCGAGCCGCTCACCGACACGGACGGGAACTGGTTGTACTGCTGCAGGAACGGCGCGCCGACGCTCGGCGTAATGGTGACGAGGTTGCTCAGGCGCACCCGCTCGCCGCTGTTGCTGCGCACGAACAGTTCGCTAATCTGCTCGGCGCGCTCGCGCCACTGCATCTCGTTCTGCATCACTACGTGGTAGACGCGGTTGTTGACGCTGAAATCCCCGGCGCGCGTGCCGCCAAAGGCGGTTTGCAGGCTGCTGAAGATGCGCGACACCGGCACGTCGAGTCGGGCCGCGCGCTCGCGGTCAACGGTCAGCGTCAGCTGCGGCACGTTGCTGCTCCAGGTGGTGAACACGCGGCTCAGCTGCGGGTGCTGGTTGGCTTTCGCCAGCACCTCACGCGTCACGCGCTCCAGCTCCGCCGGGCTCTGCCCCGCCTGCGCCTGTATGCGCAGGTCGAAGCCGGAGGCGTTGCCCAGCCCCGGCAGCGTCGGCGGCGCGAAGGTCATGATGGTCGCTTCCGGCAGGGCCAGCAGCTGGCGCTGCAGGCTCCCCATCACCTCGTCCAGCGGCGGGCGCTCGCTCCAGTCTTTGAGCATGATGGAGATAAACCCGCCGTTGGAGGCGCTGGTGCCGTTGAGAATGTTAAACCCCGAGACCTGAATCACGTCTTCCACCGCCGGATTTTTAGCGATGAGTTCGCGTGCCGTGTTCATCACCGCTTCGGTGCGCTCCAGCGAGGCCGCCTCCGGCAGCTGAACGCTGGCAAAGAAGTAGCCCTGATCCTCCTGCGGCAGGAAGCTTTTAGGCATCGACGTAAAGCTGAACGCCACCACGGCCGCCGCGCCTGCGGTGGCCAGCAGCGCCAGCCACGGGCGAAGGTTTAAGACATGCACGATGCGGGTGTAGAAACCGCGCGTAGCGTCCATCCCACGGTTAAAGGCGCGATAGACTGTCGCAGGTTTCTCCGGGCGCGGACGCAGCAGCATCGCGCACAGGGCGGGCGTCAGGGTCAGCGCCACCAGGCTTGAGAGCGTCACGGCCGTCGAGAGCGTCACCGCAAACTGGCGGTACAGCTCGCCGACAATCCCCGGCAGGAGCGCTACCGGCACAAACACCGCCAGCAGCACCAGCGTCGTCGCGATGACCGGCCCGGCAATCTGGCGCAGCGCCAGCGCGGTCGCCGCCGTGCGGCTCTGCCCTTCCGCCATCAGGGTTTCGACGCTCTCAACCACCACGATGGCGTCATCCACCACCATGGTCAGCGCCAGAATGATGGCGAACAGGCTAAGGGTGTTGGCGGAGTAGCCGAGCGCGTAGAGCACCGCGAAGGTGCCCACCAGCGACACCGGAATGGCGAGCGCGACAATCAGCGTCGCGCGCCAGCTTTGCAGAAACAGGGACACCACGACCACCACCGCCAGCAGGGTGAGCGCCAGCGAGACGCCGATCTCCTTAATGGTGGCGGCAACAAAGGAGGTGGTGTCGAATTTCACCTCGTAGACCAGATCGTCCGGGAAGCGCGTCGAGAGGCGATCCAGCTCCGCACGCACCGCGTCGGCCACGCGCAGGGCGTTGGCGGACGGCGTCGGGTAGATGCCGAGGTAGGCGGAGTCGTGCCCGTTCAGCCGCGCGCCGGAGCTGTAGCTGCGCGAGCCGAGCTCGATGGTGGCGACGTCCTTCAGGCGCACCAGCTGACCCATCTCGCCCGCGCGGATGATGATGTCGGCAAAGTCTTCGGCCTGGCTTAAGCGCCCCAGGCCGTTGATGGTCAGGGTTTGCTGCTGGCCGTTAAACACCGGCGGCGTGCCGACCTGGCCTGCCGCCCCCTGCACGTTCTGCTCGCGCAGCGCCTGCGCCACGTCGTCGGTGGTGACGTTCAGGGCGTTCATGCGGTCCGGACGCAGCCAGATGCGCATGCTGTAGTCGCGCGCACCAAACATCTGCACCTGCCCGACGCCCGGCAGGCGAGACAGCGCCTCGCGCACCTGGGTGCTGGCGTAGTTGCTGACGAACAGCGGCGTATGGGTGTTGTTCGGTGAGTAAAGACTTACCCCCATCATCAGGTTGGTGGCGCGCTTGCGCACCTGCACGCCGTTTTGCTGCGCCTCGGTCGGGAGCTGCGCCACGGCCTGCGCCACGCGGTTTTGCACGTCGATGGCGGCGAGGTCCGGATCGGTGCCCGCCGCAAAGGTAATGTTCAGGCTGTAGGTGCCTTCGTCCGAGCTGGTGGACTCCATATAGAGCATGTGATCCACGCCGTTCAGCTGGGTCTCCAGCGGCGTGGCGATGGCCTCCGCCACGTCAGCCGAGCTGGCGCCCGGCCAGCTGGCAGACACATTCACCACCGGCGGCGCGATCTGCGGGTACTGCTCCACCGGGATAATCCTCAGCGCAATGGCCCCCACCAGGGTGATGACAAGCGCAATCACCATCGCGAAGCGCGGGCGTTTGATGAAAAACGTCAGCATGATGGCTCCTTAATTCAGTATCTGGACGGCCGCGCCGGGCTGCACGCGCTGCGCGCCGTCAGTAATCGCTCGCTCACCGGGCTTCACGCCGGAGGTAATCCGGAACTGCTGGCCGATCTGCCCGGCGACCTTCAGCGGCCGCATTTCGGCTTTGCCGTCGGCGTTAACCACCCAGGCAAAGAACCCGTCGCCGTTCTGCTGTACCGCGGCGGCGGGCAGGGTCAGAACCGGCTGCTCGCTGGCCGGGCGCAGCGTCACGTTCACGCTGCCGCCGGGCAGCAGCTGATGGCGCGGGTTAGCAAACTCGGCGCGCAGCATCACGCTGGCGGTGCGCGGATCGATGCGGTTGTCCACGGACGTCAGCTCGCCGCTGACGCGCTGGCCGTTGCTGTCAATGAACGCCTGCCAGGCCTGCTTCATGGCGCTGATATCCGCATGCTGTCCGGCTTTGGTGGCAAATGCGCCCTCTTCCAGCGCAAAGGCGATGCGAATGGGATCGAGCTGCACCACCTCCACCAGCACGCCGCTGGCAGGGTTGACCAGGCTGCCGACGTGGAACCGGCTGTGCCCTACGCGGCCGTCAATCGGTGAGGTGATGCGGGTGTAGTTCAGGGTGACATTACGGGTTTCGAGCCGGGCTTTGGCCTGCTCCAGCGCGGCGCTCGCCACGTCCCGCTGCATGCGGGCGTTGTCCACGTCGTGACGGCTGATGGCGTTGCTGCTGCCCAGGCTTTCAAAGCGGGAAAGCTGCTGCTGCGCCTGACGCAGCGTGGCTTCGGCGCTTCTCACCTCAGCCTGCGCCAGACGCAGGGCGGCGCGCGGCTCGGCGTCGTCCAGCTCGAACAGAAGGTCGCCTTTTTTCACGTACTGCCCGTCGCGGAAGTGGATTTTGGCGATCGCGCCTTCCGTACGCGCGCGCAGCTCAACGGTGTGGATGGCCTCGATGCGGCCTGGGATCTGGCGCTCGGCGGCGTGGGCGGTCTGCTCCACGGCGGCGACGCGAACGGGGATGGCGGCAGCGAATACGGGTTGCAGGGTGTAGGCGAGGAGCGCGAACAGGAGTGGGAGTTTCATGGGAATACCTCAGATGTGTTCCCCTCACCCCGGCCCTCTCCCACAGGAGAGGGAGGTCAGAGTCCCCTCTCCCTGTGGGAGAGGGTTAGGGTGAGGGCAAAAGGTTATGCAGCCTTACGGAACCTGCGGGTCAGTCGCTTCTCGATTTCGACGACGAAGAACATCACGCCCGCCACCGCCAGGGTCACAAACCAGTAGCGCAGCGGCAGGGCTTCGGTGCCGAACAGCATCTGCATCAACGGCAGGTAGATAATCGCCGCCTGGAGCAGGAACAGCACGCCCGTCACCAGCCAGATCCCTTTGTTCGCCAGCAGGCCGCGGTTCAGGGAGAACCCTTCGGTGTTGCGGCAGTTAATCATGTACACCCACTGGGCGCAGACCAGCATCTGCAGCAGCACGGTGCGGATGAACTCCGCGCTGTGGCCGCGCGGGGCCAGCCAGGCTTCCAGCGCAAAGGCGGCGATGGCAATCATGGTGCCGACGAAGGCCACACGCCATACGGCATAGGCGTCCATCACGTGCTGCCCGGTCTGACGCGGCGGACGACGCATAATGTTGCGCTCGGCGGCCTCAAAGGCCAGGCCGAAGGAGAGCGTGGCGGAGGTGGCCATGTTCATCCACAGAATCAGCACCGGCGTCAGCGGAATGATGTTCCCCGCCAGCAGCGCAATCACAATCAGCAGCCCCTGCGCGAGGTTGGTCGGCATGATGAACAGGATGGTCTTCTTCAGGTTGTCGTAAACGCGACGCCCCTCTTTCACCGCGCTGGCGATGGTGGCGAAGTTATCGTCCGTCAGGACCATGTCCGCCGCCTCTTTGGTCACTTCCGTGCCCTTGATGCCCATCGCGATGCCGACGTCAGCCTGACGCAGCGCCGGGGCATCGTTCACGCCGTCACCGGTCATGCCGACGATTTCGCCTTTGTCCTGCAGCGCTTTCACCAGGCGCAGCTTATGCTCCGGGCTGGTACGGGCGAAGATGTCATACTTCACCGCGGCTTCCGCCAGCGCGGCGTCGTCCATTTTCTCCAGCTCGTAGCCGGTGACCGCCTGCTCGCTGTTGGTGATCCCCAGCATCTGGCCGATGCTCATCGCCGTCTGCGGGTGATCCCCGGTGATCATCTTCACGCGGATCCCCGCCTGCTGGCAGGCGTTAATCGCATCAATGGCTTCCGGACGCGGTGGATCCATCATCCCGGCGATACCGAGGAAGATCAGGCCGTTGCTCAGGTCGTCGTGGGTCAGCGCCTGCTCGCCGTTCGCCGGCTTGAACGCCGCGGCCACCATGCGCAGCCCCTGACGCGCATAGCGCTCCATCTCGCTTTCCCAGTACGCGCGGTTGAAGACTTCCGCACCGTTGCGGGTCTGCTGCTCGGCGCACAGGGTGAAAATGACGTCCGGCGCGCCGGTGATCAGGATCTGCTCCTCACCGCCAATCTGGTAGTGGGTGCTCATGTACTTGTACTGCGAGTCGAACGGGATCTTGTTAACCAGCGTGGTCATGACCGGCTCAAGGCTGGCCTTCGCCGCCAGCACCTTCAGCGCGCCCTCGGTTGGGCCACCGGTGATTCCCCACAGGCCGCGCTCGTCCTGAATCAGCTGGCTGTCGTTACACAGGTCGATGGTGCGCAGGTAGTGCTCCAGCACGGTGCCCGGCTGGATGTGGACCGGCTCATCGCTGCCTTCCAGGTAGATGTTGCCGACCGGCTCGTAGCTGTTGCCGTCCACGCGGTAGCAGGCGTCAGCGGTGATAATGGCTTTGACCGTCATCTCGTTCATGGTCAGGGTGCCGGTTTTATCCGAGCAGACCACGGTCATCGCGCCCAGGGTTTCAACCGTCGGCAGCTTGCGGATAATTGCCCGCTTGCGCGCCATCGCCTGCACGCCCAGCGAGAGGATGATGGAGATAATCGCTGGCAGACCTTCCGGCACGGAGGCCACCGCCAGGCTAATCAGGGAGAGCAGCAGCTCGCCCATCGGGATCTCGCGGAACACCAGGCTGAAGACGAACAGCGCGGCCATCATCGCCAGGATAATGGCGAAGATCGCTTTACCCAGCTTGTCCATCTGCACCAGCAGCGGCGTGCGGTGCTTTTCGATGCCCGCCATCATCTGGTTGATGTGGCCAAGCTCCGTATCCTTACCGGTCGCGGTGACCACGCCTACGCCGCCGCCCGCGCTTACGGTCGTCCCGGAAAAGACCATATTGGTGCGATCGCCCAGCGGCAGTTCGCCGTTCAGCGGATTAATGTGTTTATCCACCACGGTGGATTCACCGGTCAGAATCGCCTCTTCCACGCGTAAATTATGCGCTTCGATTAAACGCATATCCGCCGGAATACGATCTCCCGCGCGTAATACAATAATATCGCCCGGGACTATTTCAGTTGTGGGTATCGTTTCGTGATTGCCGTTACGAATAACGCGCGCCTCGCTGGAGAGCATATTGCGAATACTCTTCAGGGATTTTTCCGCGTTGCTTTCCTGAATATGGCCAATTAAGGCATTGATTACCGCCACGCCCAGAATAACCAGCGTATCAACCCAGTGGCCCATTATTGCCGTTAATACGGCGGCGGCCAGCAGGACATAAATCAGCACATCATTGAAATGGGCCAGAAAACGCAGCCAGGCGGGTTTGCCTTTTTTCTCCGGCAGCGCGTTCGGACCTGATTTTTGCAGACGCGCCTGCGCCTCTGCACGATCCAGACCGCTGGCCTGGCTCTGCGTGTGGGTAAGCACCTGCTCTACGGTCTGCTGGTATGCCAGCCCGCCGGAAGGCGGCACGTTTGGGGACAATTTTTTTTCGGTCATCGTATTTTTCCTTCAATATCCGGTGAACAGAAGCCTGAATTCCTTTCTGGCTTAAATAAATTCATTTTTAAGTCTTGCGGGTAAAATTGATCTAACGCAATATAATGACTTCTCGGTTATTCAAAACTGATTAAAACTATTTCGATGACCTGATTTTTACAAAATATTTCTAAACCAACATTAAACGAGGGGGAACCATGTTTGGTATTTATCGCGGACGACGCCTGGCGTTATACATTGTCGCAGCCATTGTTATTGCCACGTTAATTGGTTATAGCACCTATACATTTGTAAAATTATTTTCCTGATAAAGACGTTTATTTACATAACGCGATATTAATATAAATGCCGGGTCGTATTTTGTTATTTATCCGCTAAATAATATCCTCGTTTTATTCAATAACGCCTGAATCGTTGATATTGCTTTACGTTACAGGATGCCGGACAATGACATTTTTAACTGACGATTAACATTACGATGAAACACCCGTTAGAATCGCTGCTTACGGCAGGCGGCATTTTATTGCTGGCCCTGCTCTCCTGCCTGCTGTTACCCGCGCCGTCGCTGGGTCTGGTGCTGGCGCAGAAGCTGGTTCAGACCTTTCACATGGTCGATCTGAACCAGCTTTACACCATTCTGTTCTGCGTGTGGTTTTTACTGCTGGGTGCCATCGAATTCTTCGTCCTGCGTTTCGTCTGGCGCCGCTGGTTTTCACTGGCCTCGTAAGCCAATAAAAAAGCCGGGTGGCGACTTCGCCTTACCCGGCCTGTGATGGCAATTTTCCAGACCCGCCAGGGCGGAAAACAGCTCAGTGCGCCTGACTGTGGTTCTCCTTGCGGTACGCACCAGGCGGCTGGTTGAACGTCCGGGTGAAGATACGGGTAAACGTCTGCTGCGAGTCAAACCCGTAACGCAGGCAGATGTCGTAGACCCGAGCGTCGGATTCACGCAAATCGCGAGCCGCCAGCAGCAGCTTGCGCTCACGGATATAACGCCCCAGGCTCTCCCCTTTGTACTGCATAAACAACCGCTGCAGGTGCCACTTCGAGTAGCCCGCGTGGCGGGCAATCTCTTCTATACGTAATGGCTGGTGCAGATTGTCGTCGATCCATTCGACGATAGTGTCGATGACTTGAGCGGAAATGGTCATGCTGCTGTCCCCCTCTGCTTCTCGCTTAAACATTATTCCCACCACGCGCGAAAGGTTTGCGTGGTGTCATTCACCCGGACGGGCTCGCCCAGCGCCGGTGTCAGTAGCCGATAGTTTTTATCCTTGCTGGCTTTAGCCAGCTGGATCAGCGGATCGTTCCACGTATGTTTCGCCAGCACGAAGCGTCCGTTATGCCCGGGCACCACGGCTTTCGCGTTCAGATCCACCGAGGCCTGCGCCGTTTCCTCCGGCAGCATGTGGATGTACTTCCAGTCCTGGTCGTACTGGCCGTTTTCCATGATGGCGACATCCACGCCATCAAACTGCTCGCCGATGGCCTTAAAGTGCGGGCCGTAGCCGGAGTCCCCGCTGTAATAAACCTTCTGCTCTGGCGTGACGAACATAAAGCTGCCCCACAGGGTCCGATCGCGCTTGATGCCGCGCCCGGAGAAGTGGCGCGCCGGCAGAACATGCACCGTCAGTTCATCGCTGATGCGTACCGACTGGTTCCAGTCGCGCTCGTCAATAATCTCAGGCTTCATCCCCCAGTAGCGCAGATGGGATCCCACGCCCAGCGGCGTCACCACGCGCTTCACCTTCGGCAGTAGCGCCCTGATGGTGGCGTAATCCAGATGATCGTAGTGATCGTGCGAGATTATCAGCAGGTCGATTTCCGGCATGCTTTCAGCGCGCCACGGGTACTCCCCGGCAAAGGCTTTATTCAGAAACGAGAACGGCGCGGCATAGTTGCTGAGCACCGGGTCAATCAGGATGCGTTTGCCCGCGAGCTGCAGGTACCACGAGGAGTGACCGAGCCACACCAGGGCGTCCTGCTCCAGCGGCAGGCTCGCAAGATCGGTTTTCACCAGCGGCAGCGGCTGGGCCGGGCGCGCGTTTTCGGTTTTTTTGGTCAGAAAATCCCACGTCGCGACCAGCATGTTTTTGTCGCCGTTATAACCCGGCGTCGGCAGCGTATTGTGGAATTTCCCCTCGCGATACTGGGGGGAGGCCTCCACTTCGGTGAGCTGCTCACCCTGCGGTGGCTGACCAAATCCGGCATTCAGTACAAACGGTAAACTCGCAGCTGAAGCAATAATCATGATTAACACCACGCAGATGAAGAGAGGTTTTTTCATATCCAGACCCGAAAACGCGCCCCATCCGATAGTTTGCGCGGGGTAAACTTGATTATGAGTGAGTAAGCACTCATTATAGATATGATGATAAAGTCGTCAAGACGTTTTCGATCTTTGACATTCCGCGTTGCAGCGTGTCAAAGCACGTGTTTCAATCAGGGTTTTTATAATTGACAAGGGGAAAAATTTAGTGGCACGTCCGAAGAGTGAAGATAAAAAACAGGCCTTACTGGAAGCCGCAACGGTGGCATTTGCACAGTCAGGTATTGCCGCCTCAACGTCGTTAATCGCCCGTAACGCGGGCGTCGCCGAAGGGACCCTGTTTCGCTACTTTCCCACTAAAGACGATCTGCTGAATGCCCTCTATCTGCACCTGAAGCAGGATCTCTGCCAGGCCATGCTGGCAAACCTCGATCGCACCATCACGCTGCCCAAAGAACATACCCGCAATATCTGGAACAGCTACGTAGACTGGGGTATTCGTAACCCCGTTTCTCATGCGGCTATCCGCCAGATCGGCGTCAGTGAAAAGCTGAGCGCCGAAACGGAACAGGCGGTGAAAGAGATGTTCCCGGAACTCCATGAACTGTGCCGCCGCTCGGTGCGTCAGGTGTTTATGTCAGATGAATTTAAAACGTTTGGCGATGCGCTTTTCTTATCGCTGGCCGAATCCACGATGGAATTTGCCACTCGCGACCCTTCCCGCGCCGTTGATTTTAAAGCGCTCGGTTTTGAAGTGATGTGGCGCGGGCTGGCCCAGGAAGAGAGCGATGGACAGTAAATCCTTGCAGAAGCACGCAATGCGCGTGGCCCTTGAGTTGCCCTTCACCGAACACTGCTGGCCGTTTGGGCCGGAGTTTGATGTGTTTAAAGTGGGCGGAAAGATTTTCATGATCGTCGCGGTCGCGCACGGGCGACCGCACGTCAGCCTGAAGTCAGACCCGGAGAAATCTCTGTTAAATCAGCAGATCTATCGCGGGATAGAGCCGGGTTACCATCTGAGTAAAAAGCACTGGATTTCCCTTTACGGCACTGACGACGTGACGCCGGAACTGGTTACCGACCTCATTAATGATTCCTGGAATCTGGTGGTGGATAAGCTGCCGAAAAAAGACCAGAAGTGGATCCGGCCGGTCTGATTGTTCGTCTGAGACGAACAGATTAAGCGCTCGAATTGCACTTATCTTTTTCCGCGTCCCGCTGTAATCTGCATTCCTTTCGCGCCCGCGAACGGGCGAATTTCATCACCAGGAGTTGTTATGGATATCATTTCTGTCGCCCTGAAACGCCACTCTACCAAGGCGTTCGACGCAAGCAAAAAACTGACCGCGGAAGAAGCGGAAAAAATCAAAACCCTGCTGCAGTACAGCCCGTCCAGCACCAACTCCCAGCCGTGGCACTTCATTGTAGCCAGCACCGAGGAAGGAAAAGCGCGCGTGGCAAAATCCGCTGCGGGCACCTATGTGTTCAACGAACGCAAAATGCTGGATGCGTCCCACGTGGTGGTGTTCTGCGCGAAAACCGCGATGGATGACGCCTGGCTGGAGCGCGTCGTGGATCAGGAAGAGGCCGATGGCCGTTTCAACACGCCGGAAGCCAAAGCCGCAAACCATAAGGGTCGCACCTATTTCGCCGACATGCACCGCGTGGATCTGAAAGATGACGACCAGTGGATGGCGAAGCAGGTTTACCTGAACGTCGGTAACTTCCTGCTGGGCGTGGGCGCGATGGGCCTGGACGCGGTACCGATTGAAGGTTTCGACGCCGCCATTCTCGACGAAGAGTTTGGCCTGAAAGAGAAAGGCTTTACCAGCCTGGTGGTGGTACCGGTTGGGCACCACAGCGTAGAAGATTTCAACGCCACGCTGCCGAAGTCTCGCCTGCCGCTGAGCACGATTGTGACTGAGTGCTGATCCTTTGTGGCACGCTGGGTTCCGGCGTGCCTGTTTTCAATACCGCGTACTCCCGTTGTGTATAGATGCATCCGTTAGCAGGCAAATAATTTGTAACAGCACAGAAATACTCACATCAGAAATTTCGCATACAATTTTTTAATTAATAAGTACCTTATTCTATTTTATATCACCCAGCTATAATCCTTCAGCATCCCAATCAATAACCCTCAAAAATATATCCCCTTATTTTTCCCCGCACCAAAATTAATTATTCCACGCTATTACATCATTAATTAACGCGAACTTTGCATGAATTGTTACATGTCTATTTTTGTAATCGAGATTATGCATGTTTTTATATACCTCCATTTCGCATAAAAAGAAATGGGAACACTTTTTCAAGGAATTACAAGGATAGATATATGAAAAATAAAAGTGCAGTGAGCACTCGGTCTAATACAAAAGTATTACACGCTAAACTGGCGCCGACCTGTTTTGCGACCATGCTTGCACTGGGCATGATCATGCCTGCTCAGGCCGCCATCGTGGCAGGTAATACCGATAAACCGGCCATTCATACGGATACAAGTGGCGCAACCATCGTTGATATCAACAAGGCGAGCGCAGGTGGAGTTTCCCATAACGTTTATTCCGAATTTAACGTCGACAGCAACGGCGTGATCCTGAATAACAGCGGCACAGCAACCAACACCCAATTAGCAGGCCAGATCGATGGCAACGCTAATATGGCTGGCGGCAGCGCTAAGGTGATCCTGAACGAAGTACGTTCATCCGATCCGAGCCAGCTGAACGGCATGGTCGAAGTGGCAGGCCAGTCCGCACAGGTGATTATCGCCAACCCATCAGGCATCACCTGTGACGGTTGCGGCTTTATCAATACCAACCACGCTACGCTGACCACCGGTACAGCCACATACGATAACAAGGGTAATGTTAGCGGTCTGGATGTGAGCAAAGGCCAGGTGACCATCACCGGTAAAGGGATGGATACCCGCTCTACGCAGTACACCGACATTATTGCCCGCTCAGTGAAGGTCAATGCGAAAGTTCAGGCTAACGAACTGAATATCGTAACGGGTAACAACCACATCGATAAATATGGTCATGTGCAGAAGAAGTATGACAGCAGCAATGCCCCGGATGTAGCGCTGGATGTGTCTGCGCTGGGCTCCATGTACGCGAATAAAATCTATATGGAAGGTACTGACGCCGGCGTTGGCGTGCATATCGATCGTGCAGACCTGACGGCATCCGACACGTTGTCAATCAATGTTGATGGTGTGGTCGAAAACAACGGGGGACATATCAGCGGTAAAAATGCAGCTACCGTAGTGGGAAGTGATGTCCTGAACCATAACGGTCAGATTACCTCTGAGGGTATGGTCTCCGTTGCCGCAGACAACACGCTGGACAACACTAACGGCGTCATTAAAGCTGCGATGGTTAATCTTTCCGGCAAAAATACCGTTAACAGCCACGGTTCCATCCAGGGCAGCCAGAATACCTTTATTACCGCTGACTCGCTGAACAACAGCGACGGTGAAATTCTCAGCAATGGCGATTTGACGATCGGCCACGCCTCCAGGAATTACAACGCGCAGGGCGTGAATAATACCCGTGGCCGCATTGATGCTAAGGGTGCCCTCAACGTTGACGCTGCCAGCCTGAATAACTCCGCTGGCCGCGTAGAAACCAACGGAGCGATGGCCGTCAATGTCGACACGCTTACGAACGACAACGGTCTTATTTCCGCCGGGAACGGCTGGAACATGATCAACGCCTCCATGTTGAATAACGATAACGGGGTGATTCAGTCTCTGGGGTCTGACAGCCAGCTTCAGGTGAGCGGCAACAACATGCTCTCTAACCGCAATGGTTCAATCCACGGCGACGGCTCTGTTTCAATCAATGGCGCGCTGGATAATATGTCCGGCACCATCGCAGCCGGCAAAGACCTCTTTATGTACGGCACGTCCTACTATTCTGACCTTGCCAGTAAGATGGAAGCAGGCGGCAACATCGACATGACCGTGACCGGTACGTTCCAGAACGCCGGAACCCTTAAGGCGGGTCAGGATATGATGTTAAACATCGGTTCTAATGGCTGGAATAGCTATGGCGGCCCGGCGCATAACAGCGGTTCCATCGCGGCTGGCGGTCGCCTGGCGCTGCAGATGAACAGCAGTCAGTTCGACAACAGCGGCGACATTACCGCTAATCAGCTGGATCTTCAGCTGGCCGACCTGTCCAACAGCGGCTCGATCGTCAGCAAGAACGATATCAACCTGAACACCACTAGCCTGGAGAACCGGGGACACGGCACGATTAGCGCCGACCATAACATCAACGTCACCACCTCTTATCTGATGACGGATGCGGGTAGCAAGATCAACGCCGGTTCTGATGCCACGCTGTTCGTGATGAACAACCTGGACAACAGCGGTGATATCCGTGCGGCACATGACATTAATCTCACCGTAATGGGCAGCTACGGCTGGTCTCAGAGTACCGCGTATAACTACGGCACGATGACTGCGGGTAATAGACTGAACGCACAGATGGACCGCGTAACCCTCATCAACGGCGGCACGCTGTCCGCTGATAACGGTATTACCCTGGTCAGCAACTACCTGACCAACAGCGGTAACATCACCAGTGCAGGCGATATTACGCTGAACACGGCTAGCGGTATTAACAACGAAGCCAGCGGTAAAATTACCGGCGATAGCGTGTACACCACAGGCTACGTTAATAATATGGGTATTATTAACGAGACCGGTGCTGCGACCACGGATAACGGTGCAACGACCCCGGATAACGGTGCAACGACGCCTGACGACAGCAATACCAACACAGACTCAGATGCCACGGCGGATAACAGTGGAAATACCACAGTTAAGCCAAACGGCACACCTGAAGGTAATGGCGTTTGGGAAAACGGCGTCGTTTACCACCCGGGTGATATCTATTACGGCTATGTTGTTCAGGACATTATTTATTATCCTGGCGGCTATGTCATCGCTACCGCAGCGTAATTCTTTTTAAATAAAAAGCCTCACACCTTCGTGAGGCTTTATTCCCTAACTATGTTTCTGCGATGAGTATCTCCAGGACGTTGTAAATTATAATGAACAATTATCAAGCGGGCCTCAGTTTCCTTTTTTTGTCCTTATGCTTAATGCAATCCTCTCTTCTTCATGCCGAACCAGCAACGATACAGCAGCAGGATCAAGCCCGACACGAACAGCTCGCGCCTCAGGGTAAGCCGCTGCTTACGGCTGAAAGCACGTCTAATGGCGACGCGCTTGTTCTTCCGAAAGAGTCTGTTTGCTATGGCATTCGCCATGTGAGAATCGACAATACGCAGTCGCTTCCACACTGGCTCACCTTTCGCGATGTCATTCGTCAGGCTGAGAATAACTGTATCGGCGTGAAGGGAATTAAAGCCATACATACGGCCGTGCAGGATCGATTAATATCTCACGGTTTTATTACCACCCGCGTATTAATACCGGAGCAAAATTTGCACAAGGGAACGCTAACCCTGCAAATCCTGCCTGGACGCGTCAGTGATATCATTATTCAGGATCAAAGCGGGCTCCCCGTTCATCGCTGGAATAACGTCCCGCAAGCGCCGGGCGATCTCCTCGATTTACGCGGTCTGGAACAGGGGCTGGAAAACCTGCAGCGTATTCCCGGTTCGCAGGCGAGTATTCGTCTGATGCCGGGGGAAAATCCTGGCGATACCCGCGTAGAGATCAAGCGCGACCAGCGTAAAGCCTGGCGACTGGGCAGCTGGTTTGATGATTCCGGAAGTAAATACACCGGACGGTATCAGGGGGGCCTGGCGCTATATCTGGATAACCCCACCTCGCTCAACGATATGTTTTATGCAGCGTATGGCGGTGGTTTCAAAAATGAAAACGGCAAGCGTAACGATAATACCTCGGCATTTTACTCCGTTCCCTGGGGATACTGGGCGCTGGAACTTTATGCCAGCCAGTACAGAACGACGCAGACTATCCATAGCGGTGATTTTCACTACCGGTACAGTAGCGATGAAAAGTTAATGACCGCCGCGCTTAACCGTGTTGTTTACCGCAGCGCGAGCCAGAAAACCACGCTGGGCTTTAAAGGGATTAAGCGTGATTCCCGCTACGATCTTAACGACGTGGAAGTGGAGGTTCAGCACCGGGACACCAGCAGCTGGCAGCTTAGCCTGGAGCATTTAGCCTACCTTCCATTCGGCCAGCTTACGGCAAGCCTCGGTTATCAACATGCCGCACCCTGGTTTGGTGAAGAAGCCGATGCCGAAGAGATGGTGGGCAGCGCCGACGCACAGGCGCGCATCATTACGCTGAGTGCAGACGGTACTTTCCCATTCAAACTGGGCAAGTTCGCCCTTAGCTATGAGCCGCATTTCAAGCAACAGACCACTCCGGACAGGCTGACCCAGCCCGATAAGTTCACCATCGGCAACCGCTGGACGGTGCGCGGCTTTGACGGAGAGTCCTCATTGTATGCCGACAAAGGCTGGTATCTGCGTAATGATATCAATCTGAATCTGCCGGTATGGGGAATGCAGCCGTATATTGGCGCAGACTATGGCGAAGTCAGCGGCTCAGAAAATGATTACTGGAGCGGGGAGCACATTGCCGGTGCGGTCGCAGGCGTACGTGGGGTAAAAGGCCATCTGGGTTATGACCTTTTTGCGGGTGTGCCTCTGGCAAAACCGGATGAGATGCATACCAGTCCCGTCACGCTTGGATTTTCGGTGCAATGGCAGTACTGAGGGCAGAGTGAAAAATTAGCACTTTCGGGCGATGAGTATTTCGTTCGGCTTTTTTCTGCCAGCCATTCCATCGCCCGTTCCCCCGCCTCATCCACCGGCAGATACACCAGAAGCCGCGACCCGTTTCGCGGCGCGGAGTACCAGTACATCTGCTGCAGCGTAAAATCCCCCAGCTCGGGATGGGTAAACAGCTTGAGCTGGTTCTCCACGCCGCGCACGTCGTTGCGCTGGTGCCACAGGGTTTTGAACTCTTCGGACACCGCAAAGAAGCGCGCCAGCTTGGCCTCCCACAGCGGGTCACCCCGATGCTCGGCCATCGCCGCGCGGAAATAGGAGACAAATATGGGCAGCACATCGTCACGTCTGCCGAGACGCGCGCGCCACGCCGGGTGGGTAAGGAACAGGTAAATACAGTTGCGGTCTTCCGGCGGGATTTCATTGAAATCGACGCCCATCAGGTGCCCGAAGCTGTCGTTCCACGCCACGATGTCGAAATTCGGTTTCTGAATGCTGGCGGGTTTAGGCATAAGCGTATCCAGCAGGCGCCGCGTGCCCTCGCTGATGCCCTCGCAGCAGACCGCCTGCGGCGCTTCACCCGGCGGCAACCCGGCTAACACAAACAGGTGTCGGGCCTCGGTCGGGGTGCACTGCAGCGCTTTTGCCACAGCGGCCATCACCGCGCTCGACGGGTTGACGTCCCTGCCCTGCTCCAGCCAGGTATACCAGGTAACGCCCACATCAGCGAGCATCGCCACCTCTTCCCGGCGCAGACCCGGCGTGCGGCGGCGACCGCTGCGCGGCAGGCCGAGACGCTGCGGATCGAGGCTTTCACGTCGTGCGCGTAAAAATGCCCCCAGCTGTTTTCGGGTGTCATCCTGAAGTGAGACGACGGGTTCAGACATCAAGGCCATAAATCCCCCTGCATGGTAGTGCCAGTACCAGTATAAGCAAGAACTGGTACCCGTTTATCAGATGGTTGATGCTACGACCATCTGATGAATGACGCAATGGAGTTACCATGAATACGTCAGTTGTTTCACCGGGCCGCGCTGGCCTGATATTGCTGCTAACCGGCCAGATGCTGCCGATGATTGATACCTCAATCACCAACGTGGCGCTGGACGCCATCACCCACTCGCTGAACGCCACCGCCACCGAGCTGGAGCTGATAGTCGCCCTCTACGGCGTGGCCTTCGCCGTCTGCCTCGCGCTCGGCAGCAAGCTGGGGGATAACTTTGGCCGTCGGCGTCTGTTCATGTGGGGCGTCGCGAGCTTTGGCCTGGCCTCGCTGCTCTGCGGGATGGCGGGGAACATTGAACAGCTACTGGCCGCGCGCATCGTTCAGGGGGCGGGAGCCGCACTGATCGTGCCGCAAATTCTTGCCACCCTGCACGTGACGCTGAAAGGTACGGCGCACGCTAAAGCCATCAGCCTGTTTGGCGGCATCGGTGGGATTGCGTTTATCGTCGGGCAAATGGGCGGCGGCTGGCTGGTGTCGGCGGATATCGCCGGGCTGGGCTGGCGTAACGCCTTCTTCATCAACGTGCCGATCTGTCTGGTGGTGCTGGCGCTGAGTCGCCATTTCGTACCCGAAACCCGTCGCGAGACGCCGTCACGCATCGACTGGACCGGAACCGTACTGCTGGCAATCATTCTTTGCTGCCTGCTGTTCCCGATGGCGCTCGGCCCCCAGTGGCACTGGTCGTGGCCGCTGAAGGTTATGCTTCTCGCCATTATTCCGCTGAGCTGGCTGACGGCGCTGAATGCGCGCAAAAAGGAGCGTGAGAACGCCCACCCGCTGATCCCGCCGCGCCTGCTGCAGCTTCGCAGCGTTCGCTTTGGCATACTGATTGCGATGCTCTTTTTCAGCGTCTGGTCCGGGTTTATGTTCTGTATGGCGCTGACCATGCAAACCGGTCTGGGGATGGCACCGTGGCAGTCCGGAAACAGTTTTATCGCGCTGGGCGTAACTTACTTTATTTCGGCGTGGTTCGCGCCGCGGCTGATTGCTCGCTACAGCACCAGTACCATTCTGCTGACCGGTCTGGCGATCCAGATTGTCGGCCTGCTGGCGCTGATCGCCACGTTCCGCGTCTGGGGAATGGAGAATACCGCCCTGACGCTGGCACCCGCGACCGGGCTGGTCGGCTACGGGCAGGCGCTGATCGTGAACAGCTTCTACCGCATCGGGATGCGCGATATTCAGCCTGACGACGCGGGGGCCGCGAGCGCCATTCTCAGCACGCTGCAGCAGGCCGCGCTGGGGCTTGGCCCGGCCATTTTTGGCGCGATTTTGCTCCACGCGCTGCAGAACCATCACGGGGATTACACCCAGGCGGTGAACGTCTTCCTGATGGTGGAAACGGCGATGATGGTGGTGCTTGCCCTGGCGACGCTGCGCATCCGCCATCGCCTGTGCCTGCCGATGGTAAAGGTCTGCCAGGCCACCAAATAAGCCCGTGAATTTGCATAATAGATCCGCAGCCGCCATTATGGGGCTGCATCAATACAGGAGACGTTATGCAGGAATTAATTGCTCAGGTTGAAGAGTTAGGCATTGAAATTAATCACACCACCTCTTTAGTGATTATCTTTGGTATTATTTTTCTTACCGCCATCATCGTTCATTTTATTCTGCACAAAGTGGTGCTTCGCGCTTTCGAAAAACGCGCGCAGGCCAGCAGCCATTTGTGGCTGCAGATCATCACCCAGAATAAATTATTTCACCGTCTGGCCTTCACCCTTCAGGGGATAATCGTCAACGTCCAGGCGGTACTGTGGCTGCAAAAAGGCAGCGAAGCGGCGGAAATTCTCACGACATGTGCAAAGCTGTGGGTCATGGTGTATGCCCTTCTCTCCTTCTTCTCGCTACTGGACGTGATTTTTAATCTGTCGCAGAAAATGGCCACCGCTTCACAGCTGCCGCTGAAGGGGATCTTCCAGGGCATCAAGCTGGTGAGCGCCATCCTGGTGGGAATATTGATTATCTCCCTGCTGATCGGCCAGTCCCCGGCGATTCTGATAAGCGGTCTCGGCGCCATGGCCGCCGTGCTGATGCTGGTGTTTAAAGACCCGATACTCGGACTGGTGGCGGGGATTCAGCTTTCCGCCAACGACATGCTCAAGCTCGGCGACTGGCTGGAGATGCCGAAATACGGTGCCAACGGCACGGTGACGGACATCGGCCTGACCACAGTGAAAGTACGCAACTTCGATAATACGATTACGACCATTCCGACGTGGGCCCTGGTCTCTGACGCCTTTATCAACTGGAGCGGCATGTCTGCCTCCGGCGGGCGACGCATTAAGCGCAGCCTGAATATTGATACCACCAGCATTCATTTTCTCGACGAGCAGGAGCAGCAAAAACTTATTCAGGCGAAGCTGCTGAAGCCCTATCTGGCCGCGCGACATGAGGAAATTAACCTGTGGAATCAGAAGAACGGTGAAGGGGAGTCGGTATTAAACCTGCGTAAGATGACCAATATTGGCACCTTCCGCGCCTACCTGAATGAATATCTGCGCAACCATCCGCGTATTCGCAAAGATATGACGCTGATGGTGCGCCAGCTAGCGCCTGATGCGAATGGTTTGCCGATTGAAATATATGCCTTCACCAACACGGTGGTCTGGGCAGAATATGAGGAGATTCAGGCCGACATCTTCGACCATATTTTCGCGGTAGTGGATGAATTTGGGCTGCGTATTCACCAGTCCCCGACCGGGAACGATATTCGCTCCCTGGCGGGCGTTATCGCCAGATAATTTGTTTCGGACACCGGGCGCGAAGGCAAGTGCGGTCTGGTGCCCTCACCCCGGCCCTCTCCCGCAGGGAGAGGGAGAAAACCGCATTACTTTTTGCGGGAAAGCTTAAACGCTACAAACAGGAACACCACCCACACCGGCAGCAGCATCGCCGAAAGGCGCATCTCATCCATGGTGCACATCAGCACCAGAATCAGCCCCAGGAACGCGATACAGATGTAGTTCCCCGCCGGATAAAGCAGCGCTTTGAACTGCGTCTCGCGTCCCTTGCGGCGCATCGCGGCGCGAAAGCGCAGGTGCGCCAGGCAAATCATGATCCAGTTCAGCAGCAGCGTGGCGACAACCAGCGCCATCAGCAGGCCAAAGGCCTCTTTCGGCAGCAGATAGTTAATCAGCACCACCAGCGAGGTGATAGCGCCGGAAAGGAACAAGGAATTCACCGGCACGCCGCGACGACTGACGCGGGTGAGGAACTTCGGCGCGTTGCCCTGCACGGAGAGGCCGAACAGCATGCGGCTGTTGGAGTAAACGCCGCTGTTATAGACCGACAGAGACGCCACCAGAATGACGAAGTTCAGCGCCGAGGCCACCAGGTTGCTGTTCATATCGTGGAAAATCATCACGAACGGACTGCTGTCGGACTTCACTTCCACCCACGGATAGAGCGCCAACAGCACCACCAGCGAGCCGATGTAGAACAGCAGAATCCGGTACACCACCTGGTTGACCGCTTTTGGAATGCTTTTATGCGGGTCGCGCGCTTCCGCAGCGGTAATGCCAATCAGCTCGAGTCCACCGAAGGAGAACATGATCACTGCCAGGGAGAGAATCAGCCCTTTCCAGCCGGTCGCCAGGAAGCCGCCGTGCTGCCACAGGTTGTCGATAGTGGCCCGCTCGCCGCCGTGGCCGGAGAACAGCAGCCACAGGCCAAAGCCGATCATCCCGATAATCGCCAGCACCTTGATCAGCGCAAACCAGAACTCGGTTTCGCCATACAGGCGCACGTTGACGAGGTTAACGGCGTTAATAATGATGAAGAAGGCCGCCGCCCAGATCCACGTCGGCACGTCCGGCAGCCAGTACTGCATGTAAATGCCTGCGGCGGTCAGCTCCGCCATTCCCACCAGCACGAACATGACCCAGTAGTTCCAGCCGGACAGGAAGCCTGCAAACGGGCCCCAGTATTTATAAGCAAAGTGCGCGAAGGAGCCTGAAACCGGCTCTTCAACGACCATCTCGCCAAGCTGGCGCATGATCAGGAAGGCAATAATCCCGGCGATACCGTAACCCAGCAGAACCGCCGGGCCAGCCATCTGAATAGCGGGGCCGATGCCGAGAAACAGCCCGGTACCGATCGCGCCGCCAAGGGCAATGAGCTGAATATGTCGATTTTGCAAACCACGTTGCAGCGTCGGATTCTGATCCGACGAGGCTTCAGCGCTACCATGGCCTGAAGCGGATGACGCGTCTTTCACGTCCTACCCCTGTCTCTTTTTTAGAAGGGGCACGTTTTAACACTTCATGCTGGAGGTAGCAAGGGATTGGGGCATCCCTGCCCCGGATAACGAGATGGAACGCTTAAAACGCGTAGCCAACCGAGACCTTAAAGGTGCGCGGTTCGCCCTGCGTAATATAGGTACCGGAATCGTCGACGCTGGCCCAGTAGTTTTCATTGGTCACGTTGTCGATGCCCGCGCGAACCGCCATCTGGTTTTCATTGTGGTTCACCGCGAAGCGATAGCGCATTCCCAGATCCAGCGTGGTGTAGCTGTCCAGCTTTTTGGTGTTTGCCAGATCAGCGTACTGCGCGCCGGAATGGTTCACGCGGGCGGTCGCGGTCAGGCCGTCAACCGGCTTGATGTCGTACTCTGCGCCCACTACCGCGTAAAAGTTTGGAATACCGATCGCATCGTTACCCTGATTCACGCCATTTTTGGTTTTGGTCAGCTCGGCCTGCAGCCAGGTGGCGCTGGCGTTCAGGCGCATCCCCAGCGCGGGCTCGCCGAAGACGTTCAGCTCAACGCCTCGGTTACGCTGCTCGGCGTCCAGGCCGTAGTGGCCGCTGTCGTCGAGGATCGCCGACGGCATTTTGATCTCAAACAGCGCAAGCGATCCGCCCACGCGGCCGAAGTCGGCCTTCACGCCCACTTCGTTCTGCTTAGAGTGAACGATACCGGTGCTCTGGCCATAGTTGGTGGCGGTATTAGGCGCGGTTTTGCCCGGCTGCAGCGCTTCGGTGTGGTTTGCATAGAGGGAAATCTCCTCCCACGGCTTGTAGACCACGCCGTAGGTGGGCATCCAGCGGCTGCCGTCGAAACCGTCCGCCGAGTTTTCCGCACCGGTGACTTTGTTATACCCGCGAATGACCACCTTCTGATGGCGGGCACCTGCGGTGAACAGCAGCTTGTCGTCCAGCACGCCCAGCGTATCGCTCAGCAGCCAGCCCTGGGTACGGGTGCGCCCGCTGGTCAGCGGATCGCTGTACTTTCCGCCGGAACCGTTGAAGTTGGTGCTGTCCGGCATATCGACGCCGGTATTGTGGTAGATGTTAGTGGTCGGATTATCCTTCGTCGCCGACATTTTCCACGCGATTTTTTCGTTTTTGGTCATCGCCGAATAGCCAACGTTGACCTTGTGCGAGACGAAGCCCGTAGTGAAGTTCCCGCGAACGCCCGCCATGCCGCTGACGGAATCGCTGATGCGGTTGGTATCAAGACGGCTGACCGTTGCCTTGCCGCTTTTATCCACCAGCTTCGGCGCGCTGTAGATGCCTTCCTCGTGCGCGTGCTGCGCGCCAAGACCGGTGTAGGCGGTCCAGCCGTCGGCGATGTCGTACTCGCTGCGCCACATCCCAAATTCGTTTTCGATGTTGCTGTAGGCCCACTTCTGCGAGAAGTTTCGATCGTTTTTCGGCGGCTCGGGCACGAAGTCCACCGCGGAAATATTGACGCTGGTCGGGCTGCCGTGGAAGGTTTTCTTCTGATAGCCGAGATCCAGCGAGGTGCGGAAGCGGTCGCCCGTGTAATCCAGGCCCGTAGAGAGCAGCGTGGTGCGGCGGCGGTCATTCGGTATGCCGGTTTCCCCTTCGCGATGGACCAGGTTCACCCGCGCGCCGAACTGGTCGCTGTCGCCATAGCGACGGCCCGCATCCAGCGTGGTGCCAATCTGGGAATCCGAGGTGTAGTCCACGCCGACTTTCGCCTGCGGGAGTTCGCCCGCGTGTTTTGGCTCAAGGTTGATCATCCCGCCCACGCCGGAGCTTGCCGCGCCGTTCATCAGCGAGTTGGCCCCTTTGAAGATCTCGATGCGGTCAACCATCTGGGTATCCACCACCTGGCGCGGCAGCACGCCGGACAGGCCGCCAAATGTCATGTCGTCGCCGTCAAACTTCAGGCCGCGGATGCGGTAGGTCTCCGCGCTGTTGCCGTACCCCTGAACGAACTGCACGCCCGCGTCGTTCGCGACGACATCGGCAATGGTTTTAGCCTGCTGATCTTCCACCAGCTTCGAGGTGTAGCTAATGATGTTGAACGGCACATCCATGGCGTTCTGCTGGCCCAGCATTCCCATGCGCCCGCCGTTCGCCACCTGTCCGTCAAGAAAGGCCGGTACCAGCTGGTCGCCGCCGGGTTTGAAATCACTGGCTGGTGCAGCCTGGACAACGAGGGTGTCCTCTTTTTGATCGTCCGCCGCGAAGGCGGAATGTGTCGCCGCGCCAACGGCGAGCGCCAGCAGCGTCTTGTGCATGATGGTGTTGTTCATCGTTAACCCATTTTAAAGTGCGCGCAAAAATGACCCGTTGTCGGGCCTTAGAATATGTTGAATGCAATGCAAATGAGAACTATACGCATTATCTATGCGTTGGCAAGCGTAACCGCGTTCATGAGGAGATTTGGCGAGAAAAGAGAGGGAACGGCCACCCCGCTTCGGGGGTGGCTGCAATGACGTTATTTTTTCTTGTAGATATTGGCCGTACCGTGAATTTTATTGTTGGTGTTCCCTGAGGTGAGCACCAGGACATCCGCGCCTTTCTTATCGGCTTTCTCAATCAGTTCTTTTTTCGCATCATCCACCGATACTTCATTCGAGGTGTTTACCGTACCGATTTTTTTATATTGAGATGCAACTTTCTTGAACTCGCTTTTAGTGAGTAGCTGTGCAGCAAAAGCATTGGTCGTAAACAGTAACGCCGTTCCCAACAAAATAGCAGTCGTCTTTTTCATAACCTTTTTCCTTGAGATTAATCAGCAACTACGAAAAACCTCACGCAGTGTGGTGAGGTTTTATGAGCATGGTAGAGAATCTCAGGAATTGCCATACGTTCAGGAAAATTCTTTTATAACAACCCGTTGCATGAAATTACTAACGAGTATTAAGAATATTCGAATACCCGCGCGGTGCCAGCAATATCAATGCGTACCGCCGTGCCCGGGTTCCATCCTGGCTGGCTTACGGTCTTCAGAATCACAGGCTGCTGCTGCCCGGCTAATCCCAGGGTGAGCGTCGACAGCTGTCCGGTGAAATCCACGTCGAGAATCGAGATCGGGCTTTCATGCGCTGCACATGCCGTCACGCGTAATTGTTCAGGGCGCATCATTACCCTGCCCTGTCCTGTCGCATGCGCGTTGTCCGTCGGCACTTCACCCAGCGCGCACACGGCATACCCGGCTGCGAGCCGAGCAGGCAGGATCACGGCATCGCCAAGAAACAGCGCCGTCTCTTCGTCAACGGGACGGGTGTAGACGTCATAAGGCGTGCCGACCTGCGTGAAGCGTCCGGAGCGCATGACGGCAACCTGCGTGGCAAAGGACAACGCTTCGTTCTGATCGTGGGTGACCAGAATCGAGGCCACGCCCGCTTCGGCCAGCAGATCGGCCGTTGCCTTACGCGTCATGGCGCGCAGGCCGGTATCCAGCGCCGAGAACGGTTCATCCAGCAGCATCAGTGAAGGTCGCTGGGCCAGCGCACGGGCAAGCGCCACGCGCTGCTGCTGTCCGCCGGAAATCTCGTGGGGCCAGTGCTTCGCGAGCTGCCTGTCCAGAGAAACCATCTCCATCAGCGCCTCAACGCGCTGGCGCTTTTCGTGGCGGGTGCCGTCCAGCCCCCAGGCAATGTTGTCTGCCACGTTGAGGTGCGGGAACAGCGCGCCCTCCTGAGGCACAAAACCGATCCGGCGCAGGTGGGCGGGAACAAAACTGTTTTCATCGAACAGCGTTCTCCCCTGCATGACAATGCGCCCGGTGTCAGGCGTTTCGAACCCGGCAAGAATACGCAGCAGCGTGGTTTTCCCCGACCCGGACGGCCCGACAATCGCCGTCCTGCTCCCCGGCGCCACGCTCAGGTTTAAGCTGTCGAGCACCTGCACATCAGAAAACGATTTAGAAATGGCGGTTAATTCAAGCATGTCATAGCCCTGCAATTTTTTTCGACTGCATATAGAGAATGGCGGTCAGCGGGAGTGAAATCAGGATCATCAGCATCGCGTAAGGCGCGGCGGCAACATAGTCAATTTCACTGGTCAGCGCCCAAAATCCGGTGGACAGCGTGCGCGTGCCCAGCGGAGAGAGCAGCAGCGTGGCGGTTAACTCGTTGCTGACGCCGAGGAAAACCAGCGCGGCCCCTGCCGCCGCACCCGGCGCGGCCAGCCGCATCGTGACGCTCAAGAGCGCCTTCGCGGGCGTGCTGCCCAGGCTGCGCGCCACGTTTTCCAGCTCAACCGGCGCCTGCGCAATCCCCGCCCGCAGGTTGATGAGCGCGCGGGGCATAAACATCAGCAGGTAGGCCAGGAACAGGGTAATTTCCGTCTGGTAAATGGGACGGGCGTAATGAATGGTGACGGTGACCAGCGCCAGCGCCGTGACGATGCCCGGCAGCGAACTGGTGATATAGATGCACCCTTCCAGCATCCGGAAGATGCGGTGCGGATAGCGAATTCCCAGCCACGCGATGGGGATCACGCACGCGGTCGTCAGAAGCGCACCGCCCACGCCGAGCATCAGCGTCTGGCGCAGCGAATGCCAGAGATCGGCGCTCATCCAGTTTTGCACGCCGCCGAGCCAAATCCAGCGACACAGAACAATTAACGGCACGCCCAGCGCCAGCACGATCAGCACGATGAAAAACAGCTGGCCCAGCGCGGCGGCCGCAGGCTTCAGCGGCCAGCGTTTCTGCTCGCGCGCGGCCCCGGCGCCAATGCGCGCGTAGCGTGCTTTTCCGCGCGTCACGCCTTCCAGTATTAATATAGCCAGACAGCACAAGGCCAGCACGCCCGCCAGCATGTTCGCCGCCGGGCCGCTGAAGGTAGACTGGAACTGGTCATAAATTGCCGTGGTGAAGGTATCAAAGCGGATCATCACGTACAGGCCATATTCCGCCAGCAGGTGCAGCGCCACCAGCAGCGCGCCGCCGCAGATAGCCAGCTTGAGCTGGGGCAGCACCACGCGGAAAAAGACCCGCCACGGCGGTGTACCCAGCGAAGCGGCGACATCTTCAAGCGTCGGGTCAAGGCGACGCAGCACCGCCGCAACCGGCATATAGATAAACGGATAGTAGGCAAGAACCGAGAGGAACACGCCCGCGGAGAGCCCGTGCATGGACGGGACAACGCTCACCCAGGCATAGCTTTGCACAAACGCGGGGATCGCCAGCGGGGCGACCGCCAGTGCGGACCAGATCCCTCGCCCGGCAAGCTGCGTGCGCTCCGTGAGCCAGGCGATTGCCACTCCCGTCACGATACACAGCGGAACCGCTAAAGCCGTCAGCCACAGCGTGTTGCTGAGCAGCTCAGCAACACGCGGGCGAAACACCAGCGCCTTAATGGTTTCCCAGCCGGTCTCAATGCCAATGGCAATGATAAAACCCAAAGGCAGAAGCGCCATTAATGAAAACAACACAGCTAACGCAACCATCGGCAGTGCAGGACGCCTGCGGGCAGGCTCCTGCACTCTGTTTTTTCCGATGTCGAGACTCAGACCAGACATAAGACGTTCACTTTACTCTCAGGATCACAGCAGGCCGGCTTGCGTCATCAGCTCGATAACTTTTTTACTGTTAAGCGTTGAAGGTTCAACTTTCGGTGCATCAAGATCTTTCAGCGGGACCAGTTTCGGGTTTGAGGCCGCGTTCACGCCCACTGCATATTCAAAGGCGTTGTTGGTACGCAGGCTTTCCTGGCCTTCTTTACCGGTAATGTATTTGATGAAGGCCTGCGCCTGCGCTTTGTGCTTGCTGGATGCCAGCACGCCGCCGCCAGAGAGGCTCACAAACGCGCCCGGATCCTGATGTTTGAAGTAGTAGAGCTGGGTGTTTTTGCTGTTTTCACCGGTTTTGGACTGATCGACAAAACGGTAGTAGTGATAAATCACGCCGCCATCAATCTGACCGGCATTGACCGCTTTCATCACGGTGCTGTTGCCTTTATAGGCAACGAAATTGGCTTTCATCGCCTTGAGCCATTCCAGCGTGGCCTTCTCGCCTTTCAGCGCCAGCATGGCGCTCACGATGGCCTGGAAATCCGCACCTGACGGTGATGCCGCCCAGCGGCCTTTCCACTCGGGCTTAGCCAGATCCATCAGCGATTTAGGCAGCTGCTGTTCGTTCAGTTTTTCCGGGTTATACACAAATACCGTGCTGCGGGCCGCGATGCCGATCCAGCGACCGTGCGCCGGACGATATTCTGCCGGTACCTGCTTCAGGGTGTCTGCATCCAGCGGCGCAAACAGGTTGGCGTTATCCACCAGCACCATTGACGGCGAGTTCTCCGTCAGGAACACGTCTGCCGGTGACGCGCTGCCTTCCTGAACCAGCTGGTTACCCAGCTCGCTGTCATCGCCATTACGCAGAGTGACCTTAATGCCGGTTTCTTTAGTAAAACCGTCAACCCACGACTTCACCAGGTTTTCGTGCTGCGCGTTATAAACAACGATGCCTTCGTTGTTATCGGCCGCAACCGATTGTGTAGAAAGGAAAAGTGATGAAGACAACAAGGCAAGCGAGAAGCAGGACAGCAGGCGAGAATTCATGAACATATCCTTAATAGACCAACGGGATTAACGACTCATAGCTTTGTGGGACAGGATTAAAGCATACAACAACGCTAATGATAATTAGTATCAATCCAGTTTAGGAGTAAAAGTGTAAAATTTCTTTATTGCGGAGTTTGTTAAGATAAAAATTCAAATTTTAATCCGAGATAATATTTAGATTAAGAAAACCTTAAGCCTGCCAGCAATGAAATTCATTAGCCTTCTATTCATTCTCCCGCGAAGTGAAATTTGTTATTTACGCGCCCGGCATATATAAAAAAGCCCCGATATTTCGGGGCTTTTTTATGTTTATTCAGAGGTAGCCAAATTATTAGGCGACTATTTAAAAACGCATCACATCGCAGCGTGGGGGGCATACATCGGATAGGTGAAGAGCAATAAATGCACGCAGTTCAGGCCAAAATGGAATAACGTTGCAACCCAGAGCTTACCGCTCCACATCCACGCCAGGCCGTAAATAATGCCGGAGAGGCTGGCAAAAATGATCAGTAGTAAACCGCCGCTATAATGCATCAGCCCAAAGATGACTGAGGCAATCAACAGCGCGACAACAGGATGAATAACCCGGGACAAGCGTTGCTGCAGGTAGCCTCTGAACAAGGCTTCCTCGGCCAAAGAGACGAAGAAAATATTCGCAAGGGCAAATTGAGCGAACCATTCTGGCGCATGCGGCTCAATTCTAAGTCCGCCCAACGCAACAGCCAGAAGTAACAGCGCGGGTATCGCAAGAACCAATATTCCCCAGCCGACCTTGCCAGCTTGATAGAGGGGCTTTGCTACGAATAACGTTGGCATGCACGTAATTAAAAAGAAAGGCACCACTGCCTTGTCCATATTAAAGTACATAGTGAACGGTATGCTTTGCGGACCAACGACGACAGCATCCAGCACTTTGGGGTTATGGAAGCCCGGGATCACATGCAAAACCAGGGCAACGGCGATGACCACACACAGGCCTTCGACCAGATATGTATATTTATTATTTTTATTACGTAGCCATTCAACAGCAGACCAGCCAACAACGATTGATGCAATAACCAGCAGCGCCGGGGCGTCAAGAATGCCCTGTTTCCAGCCGAGAAATGCCGTTAATCCCAGCATTAGATAAGCCAGGCTTTTATTAAGGGAAAGTGCGGCAAGCGAAGTTGCGAGTAGATACCACATAAATGTCCTTCTTAACCGGTAAATGTTAGGGGCGATGTCCCAAATATGTCCCACAACGGAAATCAGAGGATGTGAAGGAGGCGTACTCTATGAAATGGCACGCCCTGTAGGATTCGAACCTACGACCTACGGCTTAGAAGAACGTAGAGTACTATTTAACACACTGTAATGTCATTAGTTTTTCCGCGCTCGCACGTGGTTTGTGTCATTACGTGTCGTTATATGCTTCTGCGTTTCGTTATGATTCATCTATGTATGACACATCCATGACACAGAGAGTGCATAGCCATCCAGCAAGGTATGGCTATGATCTTTCCCCATCACATAACCGGACAATCATCAAACTCACCAGAACGCGCATCGTTGATGATGTAGGTTATCACCCCGAACACTGGTCGGTCTGAATCGGCCATTTCGTCCTTTTGACGTAATAACTCTCTTTTCCCATTATCCAGATTCTCCAGATGAGGCTCTGGATGCGATCTGTATCTCTTTATCCTGAACTCGCCATCGCATGCACACACCAACAATGAGCCATCACATGGGCTCAATGAAGCATCGACAACCAGTAGCGCACCGCTGAGGATTCCTTCACGATAATGCGTTGTACCGGCTCTCATGAAGTACGTAGCAGCTGGCCTGCTTATGATGCGCTGGTCAAGCGATATGCGTTCTTCAACGTAGTCTGATGCTGGCGACGGGAATCCCATAATGCACCTCCGATAGTTACTGTATATGCATACAGTATTATCGATCGGTGATACTGATCAAGTCGCTTTTGCAAACAGAATGATCAGATTCCTCTTAACTGTTAAAATCACTCGCCTTTTAACAGACAAGAAAGTTGATGATGATTGCCAACATTCAGTATTTGCGGTTCCTTGCCGCCTTCCTCGTGATTTATGCTCACGCAAATCTTGCCGTTTATGGCATTACCCCACAGATAACAAACCTTGGTGGTGTTGGCGTTGACATATTTTTCATCATCAGCGGTTTTATCATGCCGTACATCATTTACGGCGGGCTGTATAAGGATGGCATGACGCCAAAATTAACGCCGCTGGGCTTCATAAAGCGCCGCATAACTCGCATATGGCCTTTGTACCTTGTGGCAACACTAGTCGTTGTGTTCATATCATGGCTGGTTGATTCTGGTGCTATATCCAAACCTACTGCAGATTTTGCATATATCTTCAACGGCTCGCGGCTAGACCTCATGTGGATCATCAAAACGATGACGTTCATGAACTTTGACAAGCCACCAATTCTTGGAATCGGCTGGACTTTGCAGTTTGAATTCCTGTTCTATTTCTTGCTTGCGGGTCTTCTTGCGATTGGCATTAAAAAAGCCAACTCACTCGAGTTTTATTCAGTCTGCGCCCTGGTAATTTTCGGCGCAGGTAACGCCCTGGCTCACGGTGAAAGCAAAGTTCTGGTAACTCTGTCCAGCCAGATGTTTATCGAATTCATCCTCGGTATGTATCTTTACCGCATGTACTCAGCAGGATGCGTCCTGCCGAAGTGGCTGGCGTGGGTGGGAATTGCTTCTTTCTTCCCGCTTTTTGCTTTCGCTAACTCGGGTGTTTTTGCTTATAACGATTATTCCCGACTGCTGACATGGGGCATCCCGGCGTTCGTGATTGTCTGGTCGGCTCTGAGCCTTGAAGGGGTTATTCCTCACAACCGCACTTTCTTGCTGCTGGGCGACTCATCTTACAGCCTGTATCTGTCTCACGGTATCTCAGCGCCGATATTTCTGTTTATCTGGACGCAACTTGGCCTCGATAAGACAGTGAGCATAGTTCCTTATGTTATCGTCTATTACATCTACTGCCAGGTTATCGCCCTTGCCTGCTATAAACTCATTGAAAAGCCTGTTAATGGCTGGATAAAGAAAAAAGCATACGGAAAAGCTAAATGAAACACTTAAAGATACTTGCATGCCTGTTTATTTCTCTTTCCTCTAGCGCGGAGCTTCCAGCGCTGGCTGATAAATACACAACTTGCAGTGATGTTTCTTGCAGCAATTATGTCGTTAATAAATTTAACATCCACCCTTCATTCTTTGGTGGTCATTATGTTTATTCGGACATGGTTTACGCATCAAAGGAATATAAGAACGAAGGGTTACTTTTTACTCCTGAAGGCCCGGTGATGATGTTTAATCAGATGACCGGGAAACTTTTAGTCGCCGGGAAAGATTTTTCCGTCCATGGTGATCAAGTGTCTTTCCCTTCTTCAACAACCGTTGACCTTGCACCAGTTGGTTTCAGCAAGCCGGAGAAAGAAGATAAGGATTTTAACGTAAGAGTAACTCTTGAGTATCCATTCCATCAGATGTCTGTTTCATACAAAAAAAATGAAAGCATGCGACTTTTAATGAGTGGCAGCATTACAGACCTGAGGAGAATAATTAAATATAAGAAAGACCTAAAGATAACTTACTTCGGAGATAGTATAACGTTTGGCGCAAATGCTACAGGGATCTACTCCGCGCCAAATCAGCCACCTTTTGCTGACCTTACTTCAGCGTACCTTGCGATGATTCGTGGCGGGGATTTGCAGTGGTACAATCCATCTGTACCTGGATGGAACAGTGCTAATGCAGTTAGCGATGAAACTGGTCGAATGCTAAAATTTGATTCCGACGTTTATGTGATTGCATTTGGCGTGAATGATAGCAATGATATAGAACCTAAAATATTTGTTGCTAATATTGAAAAGCTTATTAAAGACATTAAGTCCAAAAATAAGAATGCGCGAATCGTATTAATGTCACCGACACGCCCAAATCCAGAGTGGGTATTGCCTAAGAAAGAGTACTTTGAAGGATACAGGAAGGGGCTGAGTGGGCTCTCAAAAAAATATGAGCGCACCACTTTCATAGATATTACAGATGTGTGGAATCAGATTCTGAAACGTAAGAATATATGGGCAATAACTGGAAATGGGGTAAATCACCCTGGTGATTTTGGTCACAGGGTGATCGCAGAAGCGCTGTTGACTGCCTTCCTTGGCAATGACTTCGCTTAAACAATCTTAAGGAAGTTAGAAGCGTCTTTGTAAATGGTGCCCGCCGGGGCACCAGATATTTCACCCAGTGTTTTAACGTTCTTTAGCGCAACCATTCCGGTGGTTGATAGCTCAATACATGCCGCACCATTATTCATATTGATTTTGAGAGTTCCTACCGCACTTCCGCCGTTGGTGCTGGTCCATTCTAATGAGGCTATGTCTAACGCTAAATTACCATTAGAAGTTCCCTGCAATTTAATTCTTGCCGTTCCAGTTCCACCAATCCTGAAAGCAGCATTCGTCCCATTGGGCATTACTACATCAAGGGGCTCTTTAGGGTAGGAAGTATGGATACCAACAAATGGTAAATCAGAAACCCCACCACCAGCAGGTGCCACGGTCACGCCGGGAACCACTGAGTTACTATATAACGCCACAGATTTAGCATTAGGGTTAGCTGCTGGATTACCCGGGTTAATACCTGAACCGATTGCAATGGATCCGCCGTAAGCCTGAATATCACGACCAGCAGCAAATGAGCCGTCTCCCGCCGCGCGCGTGCTGTAGCCTAAAGCAGTTGCCCCAATACCATCACTGGCCACGCCGCCAGGGTCAGAGGCCAACCCAGCTCTCGCCTGCGTAAAATATCCCGCGGCAAATGAGGCTCTCGACTTCGCTTCGACTTCCTCACAAAAAGCCGCGGATTTGGGCCCAAGTGCAATGACGTTTTTACCGTACGCAAAGGAGCAATAACCCTCACCATTTGGTGACGTAATATCATCTGGGTTGCCAGTTGCACAACCTGCACCACCTGCTAAGGATGCCACTCCGTAAGTGACACAATCATGGCCGAGTGTCGCGGTGTAAACAGCAAACGATGCCCCATTTCGGCCAAATGAAACAGAATAATCGCCAATATTTGCAGGATCGCCCCACGAGTTTTTAGAGGGTAATCCGCGCCAAAAGTTTTTCTCATCATCAAGCGGTGTTAAATCAGATCCACCTACGCGCAACCAGCCCTTAATCTTATCGAACGCCCAGATAAGCCCCCTCGTTAAGCTCGAGCCAGATGGAATGCCATAGTTAACTTTCTGCCCGATAAGCTTCATGCCGTCGTCTTGTGCCAGTTGCTTCCTGAGCACGTCACTCACATCGACAGGCTGCCACTTTCCTTCCCCGACTCCGCCAGCAGACGCTGGGGTAGAGCCAGCTGGGACAGTTTTTGGCAGGGTTTCGAGATCATCCCAGCGGTACCAGATATTAGTGCTCTCATCCTGCAACAGATCGCCAGCAGACGTCACTGTGCCACCATCCTGGAAAGACCCTGCAAGACTCCATCCGAGGTTATATATTTGCTGCAGCACCAGCTGTTTAAGCCCTTCAATCGTGTAATGGGCATTGCCAAAACGGTCAATGTATTGCTGAACGAATGAGGTGACGAATTCGTCAATTTTCCCCGCGTTAAATTTCAGGTCGCGAGGTGATTCACTTGGTACAGCATCTTGCGTCGGTTGCGTAGCCATATTGATTCCATAAAAAAACCCGGCGCAGTGGCCGGGTTGAGGTGATCGGGATAGGTCTTATTGGTAAATCAGATCGCTATACTCAGCGAGGGTTAATGAGGTGCTGCCCTTGCCGTCTGGTTGCTTGGCGGTGATAGTCCACTGCCCTGCATCAAGCTCCTGAGACGTGGCAATGACGTATCGGGAAGGTGACTGGACATCGAAACCATCAAACAGATTGAGCTCGATATTCGGGATTGCTGCCGTAAAGCCGAACGCAGTATCAGCACGCGGAGAAGCCTGGTATCGCGCCGTGGTAGCGCCGAACGAATCCGTGACCTGCACAAACATGATTCCGGAGAAATTGATGCGCTCACTCGTCTCGAAGTCATTCCCGACCCTCGACACGATATAACCGGCCTGCTGGTTGGTGTCGTATGTGTCCGGCACCTGCACCATATCGCCGATGTTCACCCATTCTCCGTCTGCCATAGCGGTGATCTGCATGGTCATGCGGGAATAGATAAGCCGCTTGCATTCCCTGAGCGCGCGCTCGTCGGCCTGAAAGCGATTCCTGACGTAAAGCATTTCGAACTTCTTCGCTTTGGCCGGCGATCCTTCAATGATGGAATTTCCAGATATCCGGTACCGGACAAAGTCCTGCTTATTGGTGTCCGGGTTGCGATACTGCACTTCAACGCCGTCATAGCCGCCAGGCAGCGTCATGTCGTAGGAGAGCGAGTAACCATCAGGCCTGGTATTAGAGCGGTTAAATATCGTGGCCGCAGACGTCTTTTTGCCGTCCCGGGTGAATGACAGCACACCGTTGTCGTCGTAAACCGAGACGCTTGCGGCGTCACAGATGGTCTCCATGCGCGACCCGAGCGACACATCCTCATCGTCAAAGGTGAAATCGAAATAACCCAGGCGCGGGTCGATAGCGTCGATTTGAGCCTGTATCTGGTACAGACCGTAAATATCAATGCTCGACTCCGGCTGCTGCCCGACGACCAGCCAGTTAAACAACGCGATATCAGCGAATTTACGCGAGGGCCTGAGCGTGTAGTCAACCTGTTGCGTCGTCATGTTGTAGCTGATGACATGGCGGGTGATCAGCGCGTTGTACTTTCTGTCGCGCCCGCTCGAAGCGTTCTCGGTAGCCCTGACCTTCACCATTACCAGCGAATCTTCAGCGTGAACTACGTTCGTCCTGACGTTTACTGCGTGGATCTCTTCGACCTGAAGTTTACTGGCGTCGCTGCTGTTATCGGTCCTCTGGAAGGTGATCGCATAGCGCCCAAAACCGCCCGCTGGGGTAAGCTTGTCAGTGCGGTTAAACGTCTCAGACATATAGTCATGTGGCGTCGTCTGCCGGTACGTAAACGCCTGCTCCGTTCCGGGGATCAGGTTGTTGTCATTGTCCACTTTCCATATGTTTACAACCCAGTTCGTTTCGCTGTTACCGCCGAGCCCGGAGTTAGTATGCAGCCACAGCTGGCTTGAAGGTATAGGCGAGAAAAACGGACCGACGATCAGCGCGGCGTTATCGTTCAGAATGAACTTCGTCGTGTTGATGGTAGCATCCTGAATCGGAATAGATGGGCCATTCAGGTTGTCGAAAGTGAAAGTGTAATAGTAAACAGGGCTGACAACAGACCCGTCGTTTGTCTCCGCAAAGCTGATAAGGCGCCCCGACAGCGTGACATCTTCAGTGCGAGTGCCACCGGTGATCGGATACGTCACGTTGATAGTGAACGTCACCGGGTGCGGGAAAGTCAGGTCAGCGAAGTAGTCGAAGTCCGCCTGTTTAACGATTTTCATCGCTATCTGGCCGCCAGCGTATACACCGCTGATGACGGTGTTTGCTGTTGCAGTCTCGATCGGGAAATCGCCGCTCTCGTTAAGTCCTGGTACCTCCTGCCCGTCGACATCGTCGAACTGATAGCCCTCATTCACTACCGGGATGACATCACCTGGCTGGTAAATGGTGTAGCTGGCCCCAGCCATAGAACCGAGGTTCGACTCAGAGAAGCGCACGGACGTTACGTCGTATTTCCCCAGGCCAAATACCATCAGCTCGGTGATGTATTTCAGGTTGTTGTCATATTCGAAAATTGATTCCTGTCCAAGATCAGGAAAAGAGCGAATCTGGCCGAAATTGTCCGGCTTCGCCTCGCCATTGCGCGCGATGTTAGTCTGCCCCTTCAGGCTGTTATTAGGTGAGGTCTTACTGTTTCCGGCACCGGCGTTGGTGTTTGGCTTCGGCATCAGCGAAGACAGCACCTTCTGGGTGAACTTGATCGGGTTAAGGTGCTCGAGCGGGTTCAGCAGAGTGCCGACAAGACCGCCGCTCTTCGGCTGGTCGAAAATTATTACCCGGTCGTCGTCATGAAGTGCAAACTCCAGCTCATCATTGGGCTGGAGTTCTTTGCCGTTAACGTTGATGCGGATATCGCGGTGAAAACTTTCCTGCTCAAGCCACTCCGAAAATACCGTGCCGGTTTTAACTAACGCCCGGTCCTTAGGCATCCCCGGAACGCGCTGAATCTCGATTACCGGCATAGGTGTAAAACTCCACTCTGGTGAATAGCTTCTGAATGGTCCTGATCGCATCGAACCGGACGTGTCCATTTTCCCCGCGGCTGTGCAGCGCGCGACCATCAACAATCAGGCCGACATGCACTGGCTGGCTGCCAACCCAGGCGACGAAGATACCGTCTTCGGTGAACGTGGTTCCTGGCTGCCAGAAAACGACATCAGCGTCATAGCAAGTCATGAAGTCGCGCCCGGACTCGTAATCCAACGTCTGGTGAATTTCGATCCCCAGAACGTGGCGGTAATAGAGGACCACCAGGCCCCAGCAGTCAGCAGCGTCAAAGCTGCAGGCGCGGTTACTCCAGGGGATGCCCTCAACCCGGGTGATGAAGTCGTCTTTAAGCATTCTGGAGCCCCGGATATTCTTCGACGGTGTACAGCCGCCCGACGTTGCGATTGAGCGGATTTACGCGCGTCAGGCTGCACGTCACGTCCTTGTCGTCCATCGAGCAGTCGCTGACGTAGAGTGTCCACGACTTGATGGCCGTGGACATATCTGCCGCGTCAAATTGCTGGTACGTCGCCGAGATAGGCGTGATGCGCGAGTAGGCTTTCCACTGTTTGAGCTGTTGTTTGAAGTCCTGCGCCATCCGGCCAAATTTGACGGTGCTGTCGAGGATCGGCGTGTTGCTCTGCTGGCTTTCGGTTAACTCCATGCGGCATGGTGTGTAGACCTGGCCGCCGAGCGTTTTGGGGAAAATCTGGTTATTAACGAGCCTGATATAGCCAAAGACCGGGCTGTAGAACGTGATCGTTTCGTACAGGATACGGTTTGGCCTTCGGCTCTGAAATTCTCTGAGCGTCGGCATTATGGCACCTTCGGTAAACTCTCCGGGTCTCGCCCGTCAGGATAGCCCGTGACAATGATGTCCAGCCATGAGGACCAGGGCGGAGGAAGCTCAACGATAATGTCGTCAAACTCGTCATCTGAGTTAACCAGCTCGCGCGCAACGACATCACCGCTCCACGTAAAAATGGATCCAGACTGTGACCACGACGGCCAGGAGAGAAAGTGCAATTCCTGCACCTCTACGCCTGTGTCTCCGGTACCGGTGCCAAGCGGCATCGTGAACCACTGATTGCAGTTGTCAAGGTAGTTCGGGCTGCGCAACCACTGCATGAATGCCCGGTGCTGATCCTGTGTGAAGATCCACGTCAACGAGAAGGACGTCTTCAGGTCGTCGGTTAATTTCTGAAATACCGGCGCGCCGACCGTCGGCTGGTCGACGCGAAATCCGGTATCGGTGGTTGGAGATTTCCCTTTCTGGGCCAGCGGCAACCAGTCAGGGTACGGAATTGGCATGTTATCCCCTTGCTTTGCGTGGTGCCTGGTGGTTTTGCTGGATAGCCTGCCCTATGCGGCCGCCCTGGCTGATATCGGCAACAATCATATCGATCGTCACACCGTTACCGTTCTGGGTCGCCTGCGCGTCGACAGTTGCTCCGGTATAATTCTGAATGTTGATAGTGACAGGCACAGAACTACCGCCGGCACCTGAATTCATCTGCTTGTTGCTGATGACTTTCCCGTTGTCGCCTGGGATCATGTACTGGCTACCGTTCGACGCCTGGTAGATTTCAGGCATGCCGCCCTCACCCACCTGATACGTACGACCTGCAGATACCGGACCGCCGTTTTTTCGCTTCCCGGCAATGCCGCCGGCCATCGCCATAGCCGCGATAAGGGCAGCAATACCGATAGCCGCCGCGCCACCGAATGAACCGATTGAGGCAACGGCCGCCGCAGGGGTCCAGACTGCCATTGTGGTAGTAGCCGCAGCGGTGCTTGCAGCAGTGGTTGTCGCTAAACCAGCAGTTTGCGCCGCAGTGGTGGTAGCAATCGCAGAGGTTTGCGCCGCGGCACCCATGACGGCAGATTTAACCCAGTCGACGCCCATCTGAACGAATCCGTTAATCAGGCTATTCAGGGCATTGCTGGCGAGAGATTGCATAGCCTCCTGCGCCGACATGCTTCCAGTTAAGATCCCGGTAAAGGCATTGGATGCATTGCCTGCGAGAGAGTCAAAACTCGCCGCCAGCAACTCATTACCCATACTCTGGTTGCGGAAAATCTCCCACTGGGCAGCGATGCGCGCCTGCTCATACTGCGTGTCAGTTGCAGCACGCAATGCCATGGCGTTCTGGTGAGTAATCAGCCCCTGCTGCTCGTATGACTGAATAAGCGCGAGTTTCTGGGCGTTCTCGTTAGCCAGCTGCTGAACAGGGTCAACTCCGCCGACAGCCTCCTGCTGTGGCGTTACAGCCTGTTGAGCCTGGATTTTCGCGAGGTTAGCCTGGTGCGTTGCCGCCAGCCGTTCTGAGGTCTGGTTGTACTGCTCCTGGCTGATTTTCTTCGCAGCCAGAGCCGTATTCAGGTCCTCAACATCCTGCTTATAGCTGGCGTTTTCGCGCGCTTCTGGAAGGAGTTTCTCGGCAGCTGCCTGCGCCTTGAGGGCGTTGGCCGTATCCCATTTTGCAGCCGCGTACTTACCTGCCAGAGCTACCTGTTCCTTGGTGGCGCCTTTCCCGAGAGACTGCTGTGCAGCCAGGATGGCCTGCTCGCGGCTCAGCTTGTTCGTTGAGTCGGCGGCAAGTTCTGACTGCTGTTTGAGGTTCGCCAACTTCTGGGCAATAGAATCAGCCTGGGAAGCTCCCTTCTTCTGCTCAGACTGAAGCGTCTTCTGCGCCTGAGTATTTTTGTACGTAGCAGCAGCATCATCTTCCATCTGTTTGGCGTGCGGATCATCCTTCGCAAACCCGGCATCTTCGGCAGCGTATTGCGCCTGCAGCCGCGCGCGGGCCTCGCCCTGTAGTTTGGACAGAGCAAGGTTTCGCTCAGACTGCTTGATGAGGTTCTTCTGCCCGGCCGTGAGGTTGTCAGTGGACTTGTTGAGGCTGTCGACGTTGATCTTCGCGTTGGCCGCCTCTCTCGCCAGATCGACAAGCTTACCGGCCAACTCAGCAATGGCTGACTGACCATCTTTTGAGGAGGACTTCATTTCCTGGAGTTTTTTCGCCAGTTCCTGAAGTGCTTCCGGGGAAGGGTTGTTGCTCAGGTCTGATAGTTCTCTTGCCAGATCAAACGCTGACTGCTTGCTGATGCCCAGGCGAGAAGAAAGGGTGCTCACCGTTGAGGACAGCGAATTCACAATGCCAGAGGCATATTGCCCCTGACTATTGGCCTGCTGAATGGCCTGACTCCAGTCAGTGGTGGTAACGCCAAGAGCTGACAACTCATCGTTGAATTTCTTGATGCTTGGCGATGCTCCGCCAACCGCCGCCAGCGCGCGATCGCCTAATGTAATGAAAGCATCAGACGCGTCACTGATGGCCTTCGGAATCTTCGAGATGGCTTGGTTATACTCGAGCAGCGCCTGATTACGTAGCAAAGTTGCCACGTCGGCATTTACGCGTGCCAGGGCAGCATACTTGTCGGAAAGCGCAGCCACGCCTTGCGAGGAAATGGTGATCACCTTATCCATCGCTTCAGCTGCGTCTTTCAGCGCATCCATGGCGTTTTTCCCGCCATTCAGCGAAGTAATCAGCACGCCAGCCAGGACTGAACCAAGAGCGATTATGGCGCCAACCACAGCCCCGCCAGGACCGAACGCCCCGGCAAGCTGTGAACCCTGCTGAGCAAAAGCAACCAGTGCAGACTGGCCGCCCTGTACCTGTACTATGAAGTCCTGAACCTGATACCCGGCCTGCTGCATGCTGGCCTTCCAGCCTTTATTGCTACCCATCGAGGTATCAGCAGCGCCTTTCATGTCGAAGAGTCGCCCGGTTAACTCGCCGATCTTCTGCTTTTCATCGTCTGTCGCTTTCGAACCTGCGCGCAACTGTGCAGCCAGGACTGCGGCACTACGCGCGCCATTCTCCTGCGCTTCGTCCAGCACAGCCAACTGGTTACCCAGCGCCTCGATGATGGATTCGGCACGGCTGAATTCACTGCTCGCGCCGCCGGTACCGCTGCGGGCCTCTTCCATTGCGCGGGCAATGCCGCTAACGTTGGTATTCAGCTTGCGCAGCTGGTTATCCATTGAGTTGGCATAACCAGCCAGTTCAGTAAACGCGGCTCCGGTTTGTGACGTACTCTGGTCGAGGTTATCCATTCCCTTGCCGGACTGCTGGGCTGCAGCATCCAGTTTATCCAGAGCATCAATGGCCTGTTTCCCGCCCTGCAGCAGCGGCTCAACGTCGGCGCTGATTTCATAAACGATGCTACCGGCGTTCTTCTCACCTGCCATGTCATTCTCCGGTTATTGCTTTGCTTTTGCCCTGCGAGCGGCCTGTTTAGCCAGGTATTCGTCGGCAATGCTGTCGTACTCTTCGCGAGTAAAGCCTTTCTGGTCAGGGTATTTCGCCGCCAGCAGCATCTGAAATTCGGTCATCGTTAACTGCGAGGCTTCTGCGCGGTTCATTTCAAAGTGGCTGCGTGCCGCGCTGATATAGTCGAAGGCTTTAAATTCGTTAGTTCTGGCGCCTGTTTCGTGGCGCTGTAGCTGGCGAACCTTTGCCTTTCCGACGACGCCGTGCTGCATGAGGTGCTGCGCCAGCACGATGATGTCGTTCTTCGGCATCTGACCCGGGCGGTAGACGACGCAGTGTCGCCACCCTTTCCACTCGCCGATCATTGGCGTCAGGTCTTCCTCGCAGCACGCCTGCAGCACCAGCATGCACGTTGATAACAGCTTCTCAGCAGCACGGTTGAATGATGGGGATAGCCAGTCAGGAAAACGCCCCAGCGTGCCAGCGCATACCTCAATCAACTGAGCAACATCATTGCCGTGGATGATGGCGTACGCCTGCACAATCTCTTCTGGAGTGCCGATCCTCGTCATAGCCTCGAATGAAGGTCGCAGCAGGTAATCTTTCCCGCCTTCGCGGCTGTCGCTGATAGAGAGTTCACCAATATCGGTTAAAGCGGTCATAGGCCTTCCAGTAAACGGTCATTATCAAGGGCAGCGCGCCGCCCTTTGGAATGTCCGTTAGGTAACGGTAACCGTATGCACGGCCACAAAGTTGCCGTCTTCGGTGTTGATGATGATCTGCGCGCTGCCGGTGGCGACGCGCGTCACGGTAACGGTATTGCCGGAGGCGGTAGCTGTTGCCTTGGTCGCATCGGTAGTCGCTACAGTGAAGTCTTTGTTGGTAGCGCCGGTTGGTACGATGTTCACCGTGAAGGTGCTGGTACCGCCTGCCGTGCCGGTGCTGGTTGTCGGGGTTACCGTCACGCCAGTCACCGCAACCGCAGTAATTTCGTTCACTTCGATGGTGCTTGCGTCGCCGACTTTGAACTCGGTAGAGAACGTGACGATGTCATTTGTGCCGCCGTCAGAGCTCAGCGCGGTGATGTTCATGTAGCCGATGAATTCAACCGGGCCATATTCCATTCGCACCCAGATGCCCGTTTGACGCTTGGCAGCAAGCTCGTCAGCAAAGTACTTAATGAATTTGCCGACGCCGTACTGATCCAGCTTGTCCTTCTTGCGCACTTCACCTTCAAAACTGAAGGTAAGATCACTGTTGGTGATGATGGTCTCGACATAGCCGCCGCCGTCATCCGCATCAGAGGTAACCGAGTTCGGGTTGAAGTCGAAGCCCTTCGACGTACCAGCAGCCAGCGCCTTCCACTCACTTTCCAGTGGCTTGACGTCCGGGCAGCCATCGGCGACCTCCAGCACGACCGCACCGCCGAACAGGCGCTCGTTCGAGTTCTGGCAATTAGCCATGTGAAACTCCTCTTTGACGTATAAAAGAAAACCCGCCGGAGCGGGTTATTTGGTTGGGATGGCTATTCGCCGTATGTGCAGGCGAACTGGAGTCGGAAGACTATTCGCCCTTCTTCTGTGAGCACCGGCGCGGGAATTGCGCCCATGTTCTGGATGTAGCCGACGCACTCGTCAGCCATGGGGTTGGCCTGGACGTAATCGACGATGCGCTGCACGGCATTGAGCGCGTCCTTGCGCTTATCTTTCGCGCCGACGACGTCGACCAGGACGTGATACTCAGAGCCGAGGTCTGTCCGAATATTCGACCCGCCGTTAGGCCTGAACACCATGATCGCCTTCGACAGGTCTCCCGGGTCGTCGTACATCAGTTGCTGCACCGTAAAGCCGGTAGTTAGCCCGGCGTCGCCGAACATGTTGCGCACCCGCTCGTGCATCATGGGTGTCATAGCGAAAGCTCCTTGCGCATCACTGCATCAACGTTATCTCGCTCGTCATTCGCGCCTTTGGTCAGGAATTGCGGTTCACCGTGAGGGTCCCAGTAGTTGCCAGTTCCGGTCCCGCCACCGAACTGCTGCCCGGCACGGGTCGTACCAAAGTGCGCGCGCGGCAGGCCTTTCAGCTTGCCTGACGCCTCATGAACGTACGCAGCATAGTTGGCTGAGTAGCCGATGCGACCGGTAATGAACACCCCGCCAGCGTCAATTTCCCGAAACTGGCTATTAATCAGCGTGGAGGTGTCGATTGGGGTGTAATAGGCCGCCCGGGCGCCAATGAGAATCATCGCCGACTGCAACGCGCGAATTACTTTGCGCCCCTTAACGTCGTTGATGACATCGTTCAGGTGCTTCTTTGCCTGACTGACACCCTTCACTTTGATGCCCATGGTTTTCTCCAGGCAATAAAAAAGGCCGCCTGAGCGACCTTAGTTTTTATGATTTTCGCGTAGCCATCGCCACATTTCGTAAATGCTTCTGGAGGAAATCGCGATAGTTGCAACACCGAGAATTATAACAGCCAGACTGATCCGCATATGTCACCTCATAGGTCCTTAACTCTCAGCTCAAGCTCATCAACGTTCTCAATGAGCTTTCTCACCTCGGGAGGAAGCTGATCGGTAGGCGTGCGCTTAATCTGCTTGGGCTTCTGCTCAGTAAGCGGCACAGCGGCGTACACAGAGATAGCCACAGCCAGCGCTGAGATAGGCATGGTGATTAGGTCGATATCCATAAAGCCTCCCGGAATCATATGCCTGTCAGTATCGCATAATCATCCGCCAGGCGATCGAACGTGTCGGCGTAGCGGATAACCTGTCGCACCTCATCGGCACCGGCCACAACCGGGTCCGCTTCGGTCGATACGCCAATCAGCAAGTAATCACCGGCGGCCGCCAGCGCAAACTCCGTCCACACGGTATTCTTCACGACGATTTCAGCGCCCAGGCTGGCTAACTTCTTGCTGAGTCCGCCCTCGTAATCACAGAGGATTTGCTCAGGTTCGGCATAGCCCAGCGGATCGCCGTATTCGTCATTGCCTTCCAGCTTGCGCCAGATAGTCGCCGTGGCTGTGTATGACCAGTTCGCTACCGATGACATCAGCCCTCCTTCCAGCGCAGTACCTTCGCGCCAGTCGCCCGGATGCGCGGGCAGTTGATGAACCACTCGCCGTCCGATTTCACATAGCCGGTAGTCTCCCGCCCGGTGTCGGTCATCACCCAGACGCGAGTAAATGAGCGCGGCAGCCCGTGTTTAACTGATTTGTACGTCATCACTTATCCCCGCACATGCAGCCGCCCTTCCCGATCCAGATACCAGCGAATGCCGGGGTGGCGGTAGGGTCGGCAGGGATCAGGGAGGTGGCACAACCGTATTTATCCAGCCCCCGCAACAGGTTCACTGAGGCTTTCCAGCGGTCAGTGAACGACTGATACCGGAACGAGCGAGACGCCCCGCTTGGAGCCGTCTGGCTGGAGATGTATTTATCTCCCTGCCCGAGCCCCATAAGCGCAAGTAGATAGAGCTGAATCAGCAACGCGGTCGATGCCGGATAATGCGCATCGAGACATTCCTGAATGCTGTTGGCCTGGTCGACGAGAGCCTGAAGAACAAAATCGGGAATGGTAATTCCCTGGCTCTCCAGATACTCCTTCGCCTGTTCGAGAGTTACCATTATCGACTCCGTGAAATACCCCGCCGGAGCGGGGCATAAAAAAACCGCCTTCGCGGCGGCTGTTATTCAGCAGGGAAAAGCTTTTCGAGTTCGCCATCCGGCAACAGCTCACTGAGCTTTTCAGCGCCCAGGGTGCCTTTGAACTCAATGCCCAACTCATTAAGGCGGTCCTGAATAATCTCTTTGCGAGATTTCTCGCCGGTACCTGCACCAGGCGTCGACGGGGTAAGTTCTCCACCGGCCTCACCATTCATGAGACGGACGTTAGACTTCAGCGCCGGGTGAAGCTCTTCCAACTCCACCACGTCGCCCACCTTCACGCCGAACCATGGGCGCACAACTTCGTATTTAGCCATGCTGTTTCCTTACGCCAGGTTAGCGCCGTAGACAACGCCAGACAGGCCCTGATCGTCTGCGGTGATTTGCAGACCTTCAGCAGACATAATCTGGAAGTTGTAGTTAAAGTTAGGCAGTGGACGCGGCAGCGGAACAACGCCTACAGCCATACCCACCAGTGGAGAGATCACGTCACGGCGACGAACGTACGCGATAAACTCGTTACCAGTCAGCGCGAAGCTCATGCGGATTTCTTTCACCGGCGCGAACGGAAGAACCGCCTGCAATACAGTGCCGCTTACAACGCCATTCACCACGTACGGCTGTGCCAGGTTCGCCCAGATTTCCGGAGAAACCCACATCACATCGTAAGTGGCGACTTTGTTCGTGCGTGCGGTGGTACCGAATGCGCCTTTACCGAAGAACGCAAAGATCGCAGTCATGTCAGCGGTGGTTAGGTCGATATTCGCACCACCAGCACCAGAACCGAGGTTAATCTTCTTGGTGTTTCGGTGGTTCTTGATGCCCTGAGCCGGGTAGGACTGAACCTGAATTTTTGAGTCGCCATTCAGGTAGTAGTTAACGCGCTTCTGGTTGAACTTGCGCATCTTCGCCATCTGCGAGTCCAGCACCAGGTCAATGCCCACAGAGTTCATCCCAGCAGCATGACGCCAGTTAACCCCGTAACCGGCAGTGAATACCGGAATCGGGTCGCCGTCGCTCGCGTAGTCGGTGTGGTCGAAGGAGAACGGTGCCTGGCCATCGATGCTTACTAACACGTCGTCAGCGATATCGCCTACCACGTTATAGAGCTTGGCTGTTTTACCGACCGGCAGCACCGTCTGAACGCCGATCAGGTCGTTCACGATTTCCATGCCGACTTCCTGATCGCGAAGTTGAAGCACCTGGCGGTCAATCTCAGCCCAGAAGTCGCGGGAGAAACCACCTACGGCGTTACAGGCCAGCATTTCAGGCGTCATCATTGCGCGGTTAGCCGCAATGACGGAATCGTTCTGCAGGTTCCACATGTTGCGGTTTGCCCACAGCTCGTTCCAGTGACCGCCGAGGCGGGAGTTAGTCGCCAGCGTCTCTTTAGAGAAGTACATATGTGTTTGTCCTTTTGTTACGCGCCAGCTGCGGCGACAGTGCCAACGCGCATGCGCACGCGAATGAAGTCGGTGGTGCTGGCCGCGATGGTGTATTCATCCTGGCTGTAGCCGATCACTGAATCAGTTTCGGAGGTGGCAAGGGTGAACTGACCGGCAGTTCCCAGCTTGATCGGGCTGTCCTTCTTGTAAGCACCAGGCAGGCAACGCAACGCCAGCTCACGGCCTTCTTCGACGTAGTTGCCGACTGCTGAATCACCTGCAGGGATTGCTTCGGTGATAGTCAGGCCCTGGTGGTAACCGACATCGATGATGTACAGGCGGCCGGTCAGCGCAGTGGCCTGGGCGAATTTATCGGATGAGTTGATAGTTGCCGCAGTACCAGGAAGTAGCGCGGCGGCCGTGGTGCGAGTTTCGGTCTTGTACAGAGACTGACCGTCGATATTAACGCGACGATAACGTGGCATTATTCCGGCTCCTTACTTGAAGTATTCATCTGCGGCAGGTGCGCCGGTTTCTTTGTGCTGCTGTGCATTGTTGGTGCCCAGCGGCGCAGCTTCGCCAAGCGACTTAAACATCGCGTCCAGAGCTTCACCAGACAGCGCGTTAGCCACGATATCGCCATGCACCTTGGCAACCGCCTCGCGCTTTGACTTCTCTTCAGCGCGGGAGTTGGCGGTCAGGGTTTCTGCGAGCTGCTTCTGATTGGCCTGCAGCGCATCAACCTTCTCCGCGAGAGGCTTAATAGCCGCTTCCGTGTTGGTCGCAACAGCCTGGCCGATCATGCTGCCGATTTGGTCCAGTTCTTCTTTGGTTAAAGGCATGTCGCCCTCCGTTTTGTGGTTTGGTGCAGGCTGTTCCTGCGGTGTGAATAGAGATTTGAATTTGTTGGCGACAACGGCCACCCACGACTCCTGGCGCGCTACTACGGTGCCGGTATCGTCGATCGTTATCTTTCCGCCATCAGCGGAATAACCATAAACCTGCGCATCGCCGCCATTTCGTACGACCACTACCTGCGAATCAGTGAAGTCAGCAACCCAGGCGTATTCATTAGTTCCCGGCGCAAACTTCGCCTTGGCTGCGCGATCGAGACGCTGCTCGCGCTCCCGGTAGGATTCGCCAACCAGCGCACCGGAGTTCGCCTTTAGAGGCTGAGCCAGATCGGCATTCACCATCAGGCCAACGCCCTGCTCAGGGGTGGCAGCTCCGATTTCGTGCAACAGGATCGCGTCGTGGTCCATGCCGTGGATATCTGCTACCCACTCGGCACCCGTTGCGCGCTGCTGATCGTTCGGCTCAAGCTGATCGAGGAAAGCGGCCACGCTGGTATGAATCGGCGGAACGTCTTCACCTCGTTCAATCGCGGCCACGCGCTCAAGCAGTTCTTTTCCGCCTTCCGACTCACTGGCGCGGGCCACATCTACCCACTTTTCGAGGTATATACGATTACCGGACTTCTTAACGTTGCGGTTCCAGGCGCCGATATGGCCTGCGTTAATCCCCTCTGGGGAGAATGCAGACACAAATTGACCGTTAACCTGAGGATGCCCCAGCGGCGCCAGGGTGCCTTCCAGTCCCTTATAGTGGGCGTCGATTTGCTCTTGCGTGTACAAGCCGCCATTCATGACGACGTTCGCAGGAAGTGTGTAACTCGGCAGCACCAGATGCTCACGCCCGTTGTATGTTTCGCGCCGGATAGATTGGCTGTTCACCTTCGTGGTGATGTTGACCTGCATAGGCATAGTTATTTCTCCGCCCAGGCGTAACCGCGCGCCTGCATCGATTTATATTCCTGTTTGAGTTTCGTGATGGTGTCCGGGTATTCCGGTTTACCGTCCGCATCCACCAGCACCGACTGCTGGCTGCATTTGCAGTTGATGGAGTTGCCATCTTTGCTGTACCAGTCGCGGACCTCTTCGTTGGTGTAGAGGTGGGCGTGGCGCACTGCGTGGGTATGTCGCGTTGTCGGTGACAGCGCCGAGATATGAACCAGCAGCGTTTTCAGGCCGAAGAGGTCATTCGCCTCCTGGTCTTCATCCCACTTAGCTCGTCGCAGCGCGGTAGTCACTTCGGTGCGTGCTATACGGTTTGCCCGGCGCTTCTCGATGCCGGTCTGGTCTGTCAGGTTGCGGGCAATGTCCAGCGGATTGAGCCCGCGCCCAACACCATCAGTAAGAACACGCGCCATGTCGCGCTTAACGTCAGCTGTCAGCCCCTTCATTTCCTCAAACACACGCGCATGCACCAGCGCCATGCGTTGCTGATACGGGTCGCTTGCGAGGATGGACGCTAACGACTCACGACCAGCGGCGTACACCGGCGACTGCTGGCTGAGGTTGTAGAACGACTGCCCGGTCCCTTTCTCCGATGCCAGGTCGATGTACTCGTAAAACCACAGGTCGTAATCGCCACCTTCAAGCAGCACCTGATCCACCAGATAACTGGTATCATTCAGGATGATGGAGAGTAGCGTTGGGTTTAGCTGATATTCATATCTGGCGTTTACTGCGAGGGAGGAAGGTATTTTGTCGAGTGCTGATTTGTACGCTTTGCCAATCTTATTCATCCGCCTGGCAAAGTCTTTCATTGCCCGGCGTTCGAGCGCATCAGCTCCGGTCGGATCCTGGTAGTTACGCGGCAGAATCGGTGGCTTCGTCTTCTTCGTCGCCATCCTCTTCTCCTAACGGCTCTTCGTCGTCACTGTCATAGCCTGCAGCTGTACGAATCTCTTCACGGCTGAATGCCGGGGCATCACCTCCGCCCAGCATGGTCTGGTTAATCTCGCCCATGGTCTTAGCGTTGGTGAGCTTCTCAGTACCGGTCTGCTCGTTAAGGTCATCCCATATAACAGCCTTCTGGCTGACTGGGTCGACGATCTGCAGGTCGATAAGCTTGTCGCAGAAGTCCTCTATCTCGAAAGCGAGGTCTAAGCGACGCGACTGACAACGAGCATTAAAGTAGTTCTGATCTTCGGTGCTGGATCGCTCAGCTTGCTGGTTACCAACCAGGATGCGCGTCGGGATATCAACTCCAGCGGCGGCGGTCTGCAGGTTTACGTTATAGGTCGCTGACGGATCTGCGACAGCAGTTACCAGCGGTGTGACTGTGGCCCCTTGGGTTGTCATCAGAACATCATTGCCGCGGTTCATTTCCCCGGCAACGTCGTTAAACTTATCCTGCAGCTCGTCAATGCTCACGCCATAAAGCGACGCAAGATTGTTGAAGTCGATTTCCTTCTCAAAGTTGACATTAAGCTGCCGCGCGGCGTTCTTCAGGAATGACTCGCCAGACCCTCCTTCTACTTTTTCCAGGCTCACAAAGGCGTTATAAGCTGGCTCAAGGAAGCCAATAGCATCGTCTGAGTAATCGCCAAGGATGAAAACGCGATCAGGGTGGATATTGACGCGGCGGCTTGAGCCATTCGGCAACCGCTCGGCGTACTGCCACATTTTCGGCTGTCCGTACGTCTGCGAGTTAAGTCCAGTGTCCCACTCGCTCACCGTAAGCGATCCGGCCCATGCCACGGATATTTTCTGAAGGCCCCGGCCTTTGGTTACCGGTAGGCTCCAGTCTTTTTCGTCGCGGATGTGCAGAAGGATGCCTGCATAACGACCGACAAGACGGCGGCGATCTGCCTCAGAGAATGAGCGCCAGAACCGGCTGGTGAATACCTGTTTGGACTTTTTCTCCCAGACGGTTTCGTCTTCGCTCTCGTCGGCGTCATCACCCTCGATGATTTCCGGGTTCGTCTGCCAGCATTTGCCCACCAACTTCTCAACTGCGCCGTGAGCGATACCACCGCGCCGGTACAGGGCGTAGAGGTTTTCGTAGGTGACCTGCTCAGGGAATCCATACTCGCACCATGCAGAATGGCGCTTATTGTCCAGCCCCATTGTAGGGGCCATCAGCCCCATACGGGCACGTGCAAACCTGGCGTCGTTCAAGGCATTGTTGACGGCCAACGCATGGTTGACGGCGAGAGTTAATTTGTCAGTCATGGTTTGTCCGTTTGGTTAGCGAAGGCGTTTCGGAATCATCATCCCGGCCATCTGACCTTTGCGCTTAATGTGTCCGTCGAGGCTGTAGCGAATACCGTCCCAGCAATGCTCATAGCCATCGGCAAGCTTCGGCAACACCTCACCGGTGATGCGGTCCGTTTTGTACGACCACATGCGGGCCTCACGCGCCACGTTCTTGCAGCGCGGATGAATAATAATTTCGTCGAATCCGCGAAGATGTGCGATCCCGTCCTCAACGCTCCCCTGCCATTTTTCGGCAGCCGAGATGTTGAAGCCCTGGCGCTTGAGATAGCTGATTGTCTCAGGTCGTGCGGAGTCGGCCTTGATGGGCCAGTCACGCGATCCGGGAATTGTGTCGTATAGCTCTGGCATGTGGTCGAGCTCTGTCTGCTGACCGTATGCCTCGTACTCGATGTACAGCCGGTTGTGCAGGATGAACGACCGCACCAGAGTATTAGGGTCTTTGGCGAAACCGAAATCAGCGCCGAAGAACAACCGCTCGGCTTCTTTCCAGAGGTTATCCGAGAACTCAGCAATCCGGTATTTACCGGCCAGCACCTGCTTATCGGAGTTTTCGAGGTAAGCCCCTTCCCAAACCCACGCGTATGTTGCCGGATCGAGGCGGCGCGCATCGTTCTGTCGCTCGCCTTCCAGCACGTCAGGGAACCACGGGTTATCCGTGTAGTTCATCTCAACGGTGACACAGTCTTCGCCAGCCTCTTTACGGAAACGCTTATCCGTGGCGCTGCCATCTCGCTCCGGGTTCCACGTCACCCAAATCTCTGATCCCTCTTCACGAACGGTCGGACTCAGCTTCTGCCAAGCTATTTCACTGACTGATTCAGCCTCGTCCACCCAGCAGAGCAGGATGCGCGCTTTCGACTTGATGCTGTCGAGGTTATGCCGCAGGCCGCAGAACACGTAGTTAACGCTTTTGTCGATGGTGCGGATGTACTTCTCGCCGATATCAAAGTTGGAAGCCAGCCATGGAACAGACAGGATCGCCTGTTTCACCTCCTGCATACTCGACTCTTCCAGAGAGTTCATGAACTCACGAGCGCAGAGCACCACGCCACTCTCGCCGTTCATCATCGACTGATACGCCTTTACGGCAGTCATCAGCGCGAATGTGCGCGTCTTGGCACTACCACGCCCACCGTGCGAGCACCGGTAACGTTTATTCACGGCGGTGAACAGCGGCGCAAGCTTCGCGGGGATCGGCAGTTGAACGGCGTTACTCATGCTTTCGGCTCAACAGGTAGTAGCTGGATGATTGTCGGCTGCGGAGTCATGCTGCCATCAGGGCTTGTGTGCTCGACTTTCTGGCGATTGGTGTAGGCATCGCCCATTTCTTTGGCGGCCTGCTCGATAAGCTGCGAGGTCATGCCGTAGTTCTTCATCTTTTCAGCATTGGTCGCCATTCGGTCGAGGACACGCAACCGGTACGCTTTATTTGCGATCGGGATGTCAGCGATCTCATTCTGGAATCGTTTACGGGTGGCGTTGAACAGGTCAATCCACTTCTGGCTCAACTTGGCCGCCATTGCGTTGCCTGGCGTATATTGCGACACCTGCTGCCGTGAGACATCAATGCCATATTCAGCCTTTACAAGCTCAATGACTTTTACCGGGGTCTCGTAGCAGGCGAGTGATTGAACGATGAAGGCTTTAACCTCTGTCGATAGTGCTGCCACAGGCTACCTCCATGACAATCTGAATAAAGCGTTACGCCAGCTTTAACATGCACGTCCCGCATGATCTGGATATATCGATGTGAGCCACTTCTGCTGGCGCATTGGCCGCATCAACAAGCTCCTGTACTTCTTTGCTGGCACCGTATCGACGTACGACACCAGTGAATTCTTCGACGTCGTGTCCGCGCAGTGTAAGCACTGGCTGCCCGGTCTCTTTGTTGAACTTAGGCGCGCCGAAATCATCGGTGGCCTGGGCAATGTGGTAAAGCTCATGCTCTACCAGTGCGCAGAATTCGAGGTCACTGCATTGTGAGCAGTAATCGGCCGCCAGCGTAATGATGAACTTCGGGATGCGCCCGAACCATTCATGCATCTGCTGTTCCATTCTGGCTTTCTGCCAACCACCGGCGCGGAGCATTACCTGCTCGGCCTGACCGAGGACTAAACGCCCTTTCTTCGCGAACGAATCGGACGCCCACATAAAGCAGAGGTCAGCCTCTAAGAGGTGTTCGTGGTCAGGGTTATGGATACTTCCGGTATCGCTGAGGATTTGGCGTTTTATCCACTCATGCACTTCGTTGGCGGGGATCAACCTGGTGTATGGCTGCCAGTTGTCGGAGGCGATGAAGTTTACTGGCGGATATGGCCTGCGCTCGTCATCGTTAGCCATGGGTTACTCCGTTGTTTGTTCTGCCTTGCTCTTGGCCTTCAGGTAATCCCGGGTCATGTCGACCAGAATGATTCGAAGCGCTTCTACTTCAGAGATGCGCGGGCTAAGGCCATAGGTTCGGCGCAGCAACTCGCTGGCTACAGCTCGAGCCTCTTCGCCCGCCGCTGAAACATCCAGGCTCAGGGTTACCGGGATAAATACGCTCTTCATGGTGCGGACCCCTCAGTTTCTGCTGGAGCTTCCTCAGCCGGTACTGGAGTGAACTGCACGCGCTTTACATCACCTGGAGCGAAGTACAGCCACTGGCCCGTCTCGGTCGCTAGCGGCACGAAGCCGTTAACCAGCTCAGGCTGACGTCGTGACATCTTGCCCGTGAAGGTTTCGCCTGTTTGGGTGGTTAGCGTGATTTGGTAGATGTCGGACATGATTACCTCTTTGCCTTGTCGCAGCTGTTGCCCTGCTTCTCAGAAGTGCTTAGCCACTTACGGCTTACCCGTCAGCAAGATGTGATCACCATCCTTGCGGGGTTACACAGATCATTATCGAAGCCCCTCAGTGAAGAGCTTCTGTAATGAATCACAACTTAACGATGTGCCCTGTCAGTTCTTCGAACTTATCCCTGCCGACCGAATTGAGCAGCGTTACAAAGCCACATGCCAGGATGTAAAACAGCGACGTGAATACCCATCCGGAGTAAGACAGCATGACGAAGATGGCCGCCATAGTCACAAGTCCAATGAGCCTTCTGATCGCGCCCTTGCGTTTGTAATATTCCTTTAGAGGGATTAACAGCTTGGCACGCTCCATGGGGTCAATCTCCTTCCCGGCCATGAATACAGCCACAAGGAACAGAGGCGAGATGAAGCATGCAAGTGCGATGATTGCCCAATATGCCGCCACGACGATGCTCATCAGTGAATGGTTGCCCTGTAATGTCGCGTAGACCAGCAGGCCAAACAGCCCCCAGACCAGAACGAATACAAAGGCAGTAGTCATCAACTTCTTCATAAATCACCTATAAGTTGCGAGCCTGTTCGCATAGATAAGCCGCCCCGAGAGATAACGATTTATCTCAGGCTCGCTTCCTATAGGCTCTCGGTTGGTAATGCGCTGCGATGCGCATAAAAAAGCCCGCGAATGCGAGGCTGTTATTTGAGGCACTGCTCTTTGATGTAGTCCTGCAGATAACCGACCTGCTTCGTCACTGTGACGATTCGCTCTCTGAGGGTGAAATAATCCCGTTCAGCGGAGTCAGTAAGTCGGGGGCCGGTAGCATCGCCCAGGCCGCCGGTGCTGGCCGTTCCGTTAGTGGGACAGTTTGCGTTGAGCTGCAGCCGCTTACGGCCAGCAATGACATCGCTATGCAGACGCTCAATGGTTTCTTTCGCATCAGCCAGTTCTCCGGTGTATTTGGCATCCAGCGCAGCTGCATCGCGCTGGCGGGTCTGCATGTCTTTGATGGTGGCGTTAGCCAAGCTGAGTTTCTCAGTGGCTTTATCGCGCTGGTCTTTGTAGGTGATGGCGTTGTTGCGGTAGTGGTTAATCGCCCAGGACATTGAAACCAGCAGGCAGATAACGACAGCACAGATGATTGCGGTTAATCGGCTCATTTCTGGCCCAACTCGCAAACTTCACGCTCAATCTCGCGTCGGGTAATCAACCCCTTCCACTGCTTGCCACCGGCATATGTCCAGCGCTGCAGTTCTTTGCATGCCCCCGGCACGTCTCCGGCGTTCAACTTCTTCAGCAGCGTCGAGCTGGAAAAAGCACCAGAGCCAACGTTATAGGTGAAGGAGTAAAGCGCGGCTCGGGTAGGCTCAGGAATGCGAACCTTGATCAGCGGGTCGATGGCGTTTGCCACCTTTCGCAGATCTGCCTTCAGCAGGTTGTCGCACTCTTTGTCGGTGTAGCGGTGGCCGCGGCGAATGTCGGTACCGGTGTGCCCATCGCAAACGGTCCAGACGCCGACCACATCCTGATAGGCGTAATAACGCCGCCCTTCCAGCCCATCAGCATTGCCCAGCATTACTGCAGCAATGGTGATTGCTCCGGATCCGCCGACAATGGCACCAACCAGCTTATTCCTCAACGTTGGGTTCATCTCGGCTCCTGCTGCGGCGGTTGTCTTCGCGGATCTTGAAATAGAGATTTGTCAGATACGTCAGTACGGCAATGATGATACCCACCAGCACGCCGATAGCGTTCCACTGCTCGGGGCTGTAGGCATTCAGCATGCCGTTTAGGATGCTCCCGGCTGAAGCGCCATAAGCAGCACCAGTGGTTATTTTTTCCATGCGATACATGCTCTCACCTCGCGTAGTTAGCGGGTGCTGTTCGTGTAGTGGGAAAGGCCGTCAGACACGATAGCTACGGGGCATCTGGAATTGATTGTCTGCGGCCTGAATAAAAAACCCGGCGACAGGCCGGGAAGATGAGTGTAAGGCAATGTCGGCTCTCTGGCCGTAAATACCCTGGCTGGGTTTGGCTCGCCTGGCTGGATTCGAACCAGCGACCAACCGCTTAGAAGGCGGGTGCTCTTTCCTCTGAGCTACAGGCAATAAAAAAGGCCGCTTGAGCGACCTGTTTGTTGAGTTGCACCTTCACCGCACCATGAAGCCACGTATAAAGCCTCTGAAGCCTTCAGCGTGTTTCCTGTAATGCGATGTGCACTCATCAATAACATCATGAGCTGACACAAAGCGAAGCGACTTGCTACCAACCTCTTTGTGCACCTTGTTTATGACATTGAATATTCGAACACTAAAAGCATCATCCACCTTTTTGATTTCGTAACGATAGGTGATGTTGTTAGTGCCGCCAACATAAAGCTGGAAGTTCTTCATGATGAGGACTCTCTGTTATAACTGGAGGCCACATTTTACATAAGTAAAAAATGATTTTTAACTTTTAACGACCACTTGGTTTACAGAAAGCACAAAAAACAAAGCCCCGCACGATGGCGAGGCTCTCAATTCTTTGTCGACCTACGAAGCTATGGCGACGATATCAGATTTACATGAAATGTATGCTATTTAATTGACTTTTGCAATACCCTGCTGCGAAAAAGTCGACTTTTGTTGTGATCGTGTTCTCACAGTGCAGAGAAGAGAATCGCCATCAAGCCGCTTAAAGATGGTACACATGGCCCGCCAGTAGTCGGCGTAGTTATGGCACCAGTTATCAGGCTTAACGCCGCACAGAGCCGCCAGGTCCTGATGCTGATACACATCCTTGCCCGCAAGCTCCGATTTGACGTCCTGAGCCGCCAGCCAGATAAGTTTCTTCAGGCGCTCCATCGTCTTGCCAGCCACCTTCTTCGCGCCCAGCTGTTCCCGGAACTCCGCCCATGCCCACTGAGTTATCGCCACCTGGTACTCGAAGCGGGTATTCTCGCTGTAGTTCCAGAGCAGCCATGCTTTCTGGTGGCCCTCCAGCGACAGTACAGCGCGGCGCCATGATGCAGTGCAGTATTCAACGTGATTAACCAGAGGGATGTGCGATCCCTTGGCGCGTGACTGTTTACCTGGTATCGGTGGATTATCCAGGGTAATCATTTTCCCGGTCACCTCATCCATCACACGCGGCTTTTTGCGCTTAAAGGTCTTGGTATCGAACTGAGCATTCTCCAGCCAGGCCATCAACTGGCCTTTCGTCGCACCGCTCATATCAGCAGTGGCAAGGATGAGCTGCTGGCGTACATACGATAAGTTGATAGTCATGCGGCTTCCTTATGTGGCTGATTGGTTTTGGTCTGGCTGTGCTTTGCTACTGGCGGCAGGTTGGCGCGCTTAACGCTTTCGGCCTGGTACCGGAGGAAGTCGGTATGGTTCATGCGGCCTCCTGTCGGCGGGCCCGGCGTTTTTCCAGCGCGCGGGCTTTGCGTGTGAAAATGGATTTGATGCGTTGCAGGTATTGGATGTCGAACCGGCGGACGGAATTGTCGTTGTTTATCGCCTCAACTTTTTCGGCACCAATGCGCTCAATAAGGCCCTGTTCAAATGCCTTTTGCGCGCCGTCCCGATCACGGTTGCAATAGACGCACTGGGATGCGGTATTGTGAAGGTTGAAAGCCAGATGCGCGGCAGCTCCACGGGTGCGGTAGTGGCCGCAGTCCATGGTTCCGCCAAACTTCTGCTCTGGTAGACGACCGCAACTGATGCATGGCTTACCGGCATCCCTCAGACGGACATACCGGTTGAAAGCCGCCTGTGCTTCAGCTCTCCACTGAGGTTTCGTTTTTAGTGCCACCTTTCTTGCTTTCAGATCCCGGCGTTCCGCGCGCTCCTTCTCTTTGCGCTCCTTGATGCGCTTAGCCGCGGCTTTCACCTTCTCCTTTTCGCGTTCTTCCATCGCGAGGATTGCGCCGTGCTCCGGACAGCACCAGCGGATCCGGATGTCATGGAATTTCGGCACGAAGTATTCACCGCATACTTTGCACTTACGGTGGGATGGTTTACGCATGGGAACCACCTTGAACCTGTACCAGTGTGAGGTTTCCGCAGAACACGGCACCGGTATCGATATACATCTGGTTGGCATACTTCAGGGGCTGGCGCGCAGGGGTGTGGCCGAAGATAAACAGATCAGCACCGGCTATCGGCGAGACAATGCCGTCCTGAGCGTCGCTAACCCGCTCGCGGTTCCAGATCACCATTTCTTCTGGTACTGGCTTATCGAATGCGTATTCGTTGTGCGGATAGTCAGCGTGGCATATGACGACCTTCTTATCGCCGGTAACCAGTTCGATGACGAGTGGCAGATCAGCCGTTTTGTGGACCAAAGCCTTAGCCAGCACCTCTTTGTCATAGTCGAGATTGAAGAACCATCCGCCACCATTTGCCAACCAGTGAACGACGTTTCCAAATTCCGAAAGGCCATCAATCATCATCTGCTCATGGTTTCCGCGCACAGCCCGGAACCACGGCATAGTAATCAGTTCCAGGCACTCGACGTTTTCCGCGCCGCGGTCAACAAGGTCTCCAACCGAGATCAGCAAATCACGCGCCGGGTCGAACGAAGCTTTTTCGAGCTCACTCATCAGCAACGTGTAGCACCCATGCAGATCGCCCACGACGAAGATATTGCGCCAGTCAGCGCCATTAATGCGTTGATACATGCTCATGCGGATTTTCTCCTCGCTGCGAGACGCAGCCATTTCTGATCCACCAGACGGGCGGTGTAGCCTTTCAAGGTCGGGATATCAGACGGCTTAACCGCGGGCTTACGCTGGCGGCGCGCCGGAACGCGGAAGATTTCGTTGGTGATGACGCGTGCGAGAGGACTACCCACGGGAAGCCCTCCACTCTTGCGCCCAGGCAATGCGCTTACTGGATGCTTCAGAGAACTTCACGCCGCGGTCGGTGCCGAACCAGTAAATCGCCTCGATGACATCGACCATGTAGCGCTTGCTGGATTTGGATGTGCGGACGCCGAAATAAACGCGGCCGCCGTTGATGCCCGGCGCGGATTTCTGCTCCTGGTCCTGAGTCTGATTCACCAGAACGGTGATGAGGTCCTTCCATTCCTCGCGGGTCAGCTTTTCGCCGTGCCAGACAACCTGGTCAGACAGATCCTTCAGCAGCGGCCACATAAGACGGTTTTGCTTATCGGTTCGCGTCTCTTCCCTGGCCTCGACCACCATCGGCGCGCGAGGGTTTACCGGCAGGGTGCGAATGTACGCGATGAGGTTCTCTTTAACGGTGTCATTGACGATGCAGTAGTGCTGCTTCATACGCCACCTCCGAGAGGTAACGCAGAATGAAGAAAATCGCAGGTGCATTTCTGCATCTGTGACAAGGTGATGAGTTCAGATTGTGGTCGCATTTAAGTCCCCTTAAATGCGCAGAAGTCACCGGAGTTGTTCAGGCTCCGATGACATGATTATGGCTTGATGATTTTACAAAATCAAATGGGTGAGGCTTTCTTTTTTAACTTCAATGTTGGCGCTTTCTCCTTCGATTTATTCTCACTTTCAAATGCATCTTTTGCATTGTTGCATCCGCATTGATGGCAAGCGTAGTCGCCACTCCACCCTCTGCGAGTAACCTCTTTTCCGATAGCGGTTGAACCACATTCAGGACAGACCATAACACCCTCCGGTTTGAATTTAACTTCACTATGATGGTACCAATTCAAATCCGGAGGGAAAGCCAATTTACAAAATAATCGTTTTATTTCAATAGCATAATATTGTTTAAAGGCATTTCTCACACACGCCGTGATTATTGATAGGCATTACCGCACATCTGGCTTTGGTGCTGCCGAAATCATCGCAGCCCAGCACAGCTTCGCGCGGTGCGCCGCCTGCTGGCACCCACTCATAGCGTCGTACGCTTCCCTTTCCTTCTCATCGCTAAAGCTTTCATCTGGCTCCGACTCGAACCCGTTAACGATCATATCTTCAGTCGGCTCAATCGGCACCATCACCCAACCATCCGGAATCACCGGAGAGTTGCCGCTGGGCGACTCGGCAATTTTTGGCGAAGAATCCAGATCTGGCGCGGTCTGCATGGTGGTGGTCGACTCGGCGTTTTCGGCACCCTGAAGCATGGCGGCGCGGCGGTTCCATTTCTCTGCGCATATTTTCCTGGTGTCGTGGTGACACGAGCACGGTACGTCAGCACCCTCATGCTCGCCAACATTACAGCACACTTCCGCTCCACACTTCTTGCAGGCTATAGAATAGTCCTGACGCTCATGGCCGTAGAATTCAAAGAACATTCCGCCGTCTTCTTCTGGTTCACCGCCGCAAAATGGGCAAGGTAATAGCTTCATGATTTACCTCCATTGAGCATGGCGGTGCGGCAGGCGTCTATCACTACTGCCAGACGCCTAGTCATCAGAGTGGCTTTTGGCGTCGGACATGGAAGCATCAATATCCAGTCGAGAATCGCGACGAGTTCTTTCATGTCAGGAACTACAGGCGCTGGCGTGGGGGCGCGATACAGAAGCACATCACCCATCTCTGTTCTGGAAGCTGGCCATACATCGGCATCAGAGCCAGATTTGAGATAATCAAGATTAGCCTGGTCGATGACGCACACAGGCTCCGCTTCGAGCGATGCCAGCGCGATAGCTAACAACTCGTTATCCATCGCCAAACCATCAGCGCCAGGGTCTCTGCTAATGCGGTATTTATTTATTGCCGTTACCTGGTGAATGCGGGCGATTAACTGCTCTTTGGTGTACGTGCTCATGATGCCTCTCCTTTACCGGCTGCTGCCAGCACCAACTTAGACGCATCAATATTCCACTGCGCATCACCACAGCACAGAATCCCGTTTGATGCTTCGTGTCCAAACGCCTCTGTATGTTCGATAAAGGCGTGCGCGCACTGGAGATGGTGTGACAACTCAGCAATCCGCTTCTCTGTGGCTTCCAGCTTTGCCTCAGTCTCTTTCAGTTTCTTTTGCATCCGATCGTGGCCGTCAACGATTTTGCATACCTCGCGTTGCAGAGTTTCCTCGGACCGCTCCAGCTTCACGTATTCTTGTACTTCCCATCCCATAGCCCTACAATCCGAGGCCTCCTCCGCATCAGTAGAGTAAGTGGTCGAGCGCCCGCCAGGAACGGAAATTGAGTACAGGTCGGCCACTGGTTTAATAGTCATGATTTACCTCCATGAAGCATGGCGTCGCGGCAGGCGTTCCAAGAATCAGCTGCTGCATTGCACTCATCTCTATCCCACTGGTAGGTAACGCCGCGTGGCGCGAATGTACTGGCGAGGATTTCAATATTCTCAGGAGTGGCTTCATCAGGCACAGATACCGGCGCTGGCTGTGCTGCATATAGCGCCTGACAACTCCACCCGGACCAATGAGCGCCTCCTGCTCGCTCATCGTCTTCAGGACTAACGAGAGACACTTCGCTCGGGTGTTTCCTGTGTGACCACAGCCAGGCTACAGCCTCCGCTTCGAGCGATGCCAGCGCGATACGCGCCAGCTCATTCAGGATTGACACATCAGCGTGACCGAGAGTGTAACCAGCCTTCAAATCAGAAACTGCTTGCACAGCCTGTTTGTCGATGTTGCTCATTGGGCGGCCTCCTGTGCTCCAAGTTTTTCCCAGATTTCAAGGCTGTTATCCGGCATCAATGCTTCACGCACACATGGCTTGTAGTAGTGGTGGAAAGCAAACGTCATCCCGAGCTTAGTTGGCCGCTCCTGCTTGCCGAGCAATCCAAGGCGCGTGCATATTGTCGTTGCTGTCCATCCTGAGTGATACCCAGCAGCACGCTTCAAGACTGTTTCAGCCAGGATGGTACGGAAATCAGTGCGCCCGAAATTCGTATTTTCGAAAGCTGCATTGATTACCTCATCAGTGAGGTGCGCGTCGATAGAGTTGCTCATGACTGCACTCCTTTGCGAACTTGGTCGGCGAACTCTTCGAGAGCCTTTGAAACTGCGTAAGCTCCTGCTGTGCGATGCTCTGCGTCTTCATAGCTGATGCCGTTCGACTCCATAACACAGTCATTGTCAAACACCCCATCGAGCGATTTAAGCGCATCTTTGATTGCGCTGGCTCGCACTTCAGCCAGGAAAGCGTCCGTTTCCGAGGTGTATTTAAGTACAGCAGTTGCAGCAATATTGCGCATATAATCGCGCTCGCCGTTTGAGCCATATGCAACAACGTAAGGCACCACTTCCCCTGTGCTTCTTAGAGTTGCCTGGGGAAAATCATTCCACATCGAAACTCGTTCGCAGGCAGCCTTCAGCCCAGCATTCTCCGCAGCCAGCTGCTCCACCTTGCGCTCCAGTTCTTCATAACTCGGTTTCATACCCCTACCCTCCCCCAAACCATCAATACTCGCTTCATAGCCGCGCTGTTGCGGCACTCCTGAAATATTCCGTTGGTGCAGCTGCGCGCCGTACCAGCCTGTTCTTCCGGCGTCGCCAGGCGATAAGTCACCGTTCGCCAGACCTTGCTCACCCGGACAATCTTGCGGGCCCGCTCCAGATCGATAGCGTTCTTCGTGATGCAGTTGATGGTCATTCCGCACTCGGCGGAAACATCCTTCGCGGTGAAGGTCCGGTGCGTTTCGAGATAACGCAGAATTGCCTGTTTACCTTTCATCAGAATCCGCCTCGCTGTGCAGGTTTCGCTTCTTTCTCGCGACGGCGCTGACTGGCAGCTTCCTGGTCGCAGTCATAAATCGCGCCGTGGCGCTGCTGGCAGAACACCACACCGGTTTCACCGTGACGGTTCAGACGCAGCAGTAGCTCTGTTTCGCTCTGGTTTGCTGTTTCGTCGTAGGCACCTTCTCGGTAGATGGCCAGCCAGTAATCACAGTCCTGTTCGATCTGCCCGGTATCGCGGGAATCACTCGGCAGCGGGCGTTTGTTGGTACGCTTCTCCAGATCGCGGTTAAGCTGGGTCAGCAGCACGACTACGCAGTCCAGCTCCTTCGCGAGCATCTTCAGGCCTTTGGTGATCAGCCCGTACGCCAGGTCGTTACGCTCTGCTTTGTCGGCGGTCATAAGCGTCAGGTAGTCGACCAGTACCATGCCAACCTTTCCTCGCTCGCGCTTAATACGGCGGGCCTCGGCGACGATGTGAGACAGGCCAATACCTGGCGTGTCGTCAATCATCAGGTTGTTGGTATCGATCAACGCGCTCATCACTCCGGTCGCCTTCTGGATATCACCGTCCCAGTCGCCCCGGTAACCGAAATCTTCTTTGGTCATGTCCGGGTAGAACAGGTTTGGCGTTAGGCGGCTCTGCTGGGCTGTGATCTTCTCGACCATCTGCCCTTCAGGCATTTCCAGCGAAAACATTAATGCTGGCTCGTTCTCCACGGTGGCGCAGTTAACGGCCATCTGTGTGTACAGCGTGGTTTTCCCCATCTTCGGGCGCGCGCCGATAACAAACAGACTGCCCCGCACGATGCGCTTTACGCCCAGCAAATCGTCAAGTGACGGAAGTCCGGAGGACAGGCCCCGGCTCCGGCCGTTCGGCTTGCAGCGCTCGTCGAATTCTTCAGTCCAGTCCGATACCGCGTCATGGAATGAGCGGAGCCCGGTCTTTCTGCCGGTTCGCGCGTAATCGCTGATCTCGGTGAACAGGCTCTGGATAGCTTCGAACTTCTCGGCGGTAGTCATTCCGTTGCGCGCATACAGCAGTTCGGTTGCCTTAGTGGTCATGTCGATGCCGTAGCGCTCCATGGCCTTCTCGCGAACCACTATGGCGTAGTGAACGATGTTCGCTGCGCTCGGGGTGTTCTTCGACAGCTCAGCCATGTAGGCAAAACCGCCAGCCATCTCTTCAAGGCCTTTAGCCTCCAGCGACTCAATCAGGGTGATCAGGTCTACCGGTCGCTGTTTTGCCACCAGCTCACGCATCTCTGCAAAGATCACCTGGTGTGCACGGAGGTAAAACGATTCGGGCTTCAGCATGGCAAGGGCTTTCTGGCAACGCTCGCTGCCTGTATCCAGCATGATGCCACCCAGTACGCTCTGCTCAGCTTCGAGGTTATGAGGTACGGTCAGGATTTCATTGCTCACAGTGAACCCTCCCGCGTTTTAACCAGCGTTTCGGAACGCAGCAGGTAGTCAAAGCTGGCACGCCATCCGGTGTCGTTATCACCGAAATAAAACGGCTTTGCAGTACGGGAGAACGCTGAAAAATAGTTCTCAACTGCTTCTACCGTTGGTTCTTTCAGCTCAGACAGCAGACGCTTGATGCCACGGCGACGTTTGTCGTTAAGGGCTTCTGCCTGCGGCAGTCTGTCTCCCAGGGTGGAGTTGTATGCTGACAGCACAGCCTGATAGTCGATTGCTGGTTTTTTCTGTGAAACCTGTTTTTCTTCCTGCCCGCCACATTCCCCCTTGGGGGATTTAGGGGGATCTTTTCTTTCTTTCTTTTGAATAGTTTCTTTTGTGTTTAGCTGAGTTAGCTTATGGGTGTTAGCTGACTTGGCTAATGTTTCGTTAGCTGTTTCGGCTAATGTTTTGCCATGTTGGCTAATGCTGAAATTCCAGTCAGAAATTACCTTATTCACCCCGATCGCCAGGCCACTGGTAACGATGATGTTCATTGCAATCATCTCGTTCTTGGCCTTGCAGACATGCGTATGGTGAATGCCGGTCATTGCTGCAATCTGGGTATTGGTAATACGGTCAAACTTTTTCCCGAACCCGTAGGTTTTGCGGATCACCGCCAGAACGACCTTCAGCTGGCGAGCTGTTAAATCAGCAGCCATAACCGCTTCCAGCAGCTCGTTAGCGATGCGGGTATACCCATCATCGATATCTGCCACCTGACGCTCCACGACCGATACAGACGGCCTGAAAGGTATTACTTTTGCGAGGTTATCCACGACCGCTCTCCTTGCGTTTCAGTTCTTCCAGGATGGCACGCATCTTTTCGGCCACTTCCGGGTTAACGGAACGGACAAAGCGGTCACGGGTAATGTTTTTATGTACAGCGGTATGGAAATAGCGTGGTTTTTTTGCCATTATTCCTCCTGCAACTACTGTCGTTTTTGCACCAGAAAGTCGGTTCTGTTCGCGCAGACCGGCTTTCGCCATTTCTGTAGTTCTCACATAACCCCCAACATCGACGTAACCATCGTCATCAGCGGTCCTACCTGCTCCGGCATGAGGCGGAACAGCGACGCTATACCCTCGCTTACCTCTTTCAGCTTCTGATGCTCTGGAGCGTCCAGCAGCACGGCCTGTTTAGCTTCTGCGAGTTCTTTCTCGGCCTCAGCCAAGCGAGACATTTTGCAATCTGCACCGATCAGACGAGTGCGATACTCAACCGGCAGCACGGCCATTATTGCCGGTGTCAGCTGGCGAACATTCTCGCGGTACTGCTCGGAGTCGAAACGGTTATCCAGGAAGCGGAACAGCTTCTGACGCGCACGACTGATGTCTTCCGGGAAGCTGATAGCGGTCCCGCCCTGCTCCCGGTATTCGTTGATGATCAGCGCCGAAACGACGTCCTGATTGTCCAGTGCCGACGACCATGCGCGGACCGCATCGCGGATCTTTTCGTGGTCCGGCGCCGCCTTAGCTTGAGCGCGGTTTATCATCGCTCCCGGGTGTATTCCGGTATTGTGTTGATACGCAAGTGAATGCATTGCTTTCCCTTTCGTTGTTATGCCGCAGTATCACGCGGCGATGCGAATACCAGGCTTTCTTTTAGGACCGGAGCCTGGCGGTGAAAATTCTTCGTGCCTTTCTCGATAGCAGATGCCATTTCTGGAGATGCCCGGCGATTTCCGTAGGCGATCTGGTCCAGGTAACCTGGCGTCGTGTTAGCCAACTTTGCGAGCTGCGCCCATTCGTCGGTAGTGGCGGCCTTGCGCCAGCGGTGTAGTTCAGTGCTCATTGGTGTCTCCGGGTGAGTCGTTTGATTTGGAGTTTAGCGTTATGCTAAATACTACGCAAGCATCATTTAGCAATTTGCACATTTATCATTTTGCTAAAAGCAGTAACAATGCAGGTATGGAAAATAAAGAAATCAGAAAAGCCAACCTGGAAGCGCTGTACGAGAAGCGTCAGCACGAGTCTGGAATGACCAAGGCGCAGTTCGCCGAACTCATCGAGACAAGTCCGGCTGCGCTTAGCCAGCTACTGGGACCAAACCCTCATCGCAATATCGGCGATAAGATGGCTCGCAAAATTGAAACTGCGCTTGATCTGCCTTTTGGCTGGATGGATGTTTTACACGCCAGTGAAGAACCTTCGAACGTTGCATTTCGAGGACTGAACGAGACAAAAGGAAGTTATCCTGTAATCAGCTGGGTAAGCGCGGGGCAATGGATGGAAGCTGTAGAACCTTATCACAGAAGAGCGATTGATCGCTGGTATGACACTACCGTTGTCTGCTCAGACGATTCATTCTGGCTGGACGTTAAAGGGGATTCTATGACCTCCCCGGCCGGGTTGAGCATTCCAGAGGGGGCTGCGATACTTGTTGATCCTGAAGTCGAACCTCGCAACGGGAAACTGGTTGTCGCGAAGCTCGAAGGCGATAACGAAGCGACCTTTAAGAAGCTTGTAATCGATGCAGGCAGGCGCTTCCTTAAGCCTCTTAACCCCGCATATCCAATGATAGAGGTTAATGGCAACTGCAAGATTATCGGCGTTGTGGTTGATGCCAAGATACTGAACATTCCATAACCTCACGCAAAATCCTCACAAGCCCGCCATCGCGCGGGCTTTTTTTCGCCCTTAATTCGTGCCCTGTAAATTTTTAATCGCTTATTAATCAATACGCTAAATAAAACACACCAATAATTTAGCATTTTGCTATTGCGCACAATTTAGCATCACGCTAAATTTACCCCATCGAAACGAAACATCGACAGCTGAGCGAAGTTAGCCAGCGGCGGACAGCAAGTAGCCTGCTTTTTAACAACATGAAGATTTACAGCGTCAATGACCTGTTTAGACCCTTACACGAGAAACGTGCTGTATCACCGGGTGCGATCCGGTCGGTGAGAGAGTATCCCCGCGCGAGAGCGAGAACGGCGTGAGAACGGGCAACACTGGCAGGGAATTGGCGCTGATTCAACTTAGAGGAGTGATTCCAATGAAGCACTAAAGCGGATAGACCGCAGCAATTGACTTAGCAACATAGTAGCCCTGGATGGCGAGTCAGGCCGGGTGAGTTGGCAATGGAAAACGAACCACATGCAGAACAACGCATGTACCAGAGAAGGCAGTAAACAGGCAGGTGCTTCTCTCGTATGCCTCAGTGCAAATAGACCGGATGTGTTTTCATCAAGTCAGGCAATGCCGCAGTAATGATGCGGCCCCGAGTCTCCATGAGAGAGCCAGACGCAGGTCCGAACTGCGACATACCGCTGGTCAGGGTCAAACGAGGAAAAGGGTATGCCGGTAAAGCAGCGCGAACGCCAGACGCGCACCGGTTATGAGCGGCGATGAGCGACAAGGTCTCAAAGGCATGAGCGCGGCCACTGCGAGAGTGTGGCGAAGTTCTTTGGGGTGAAGCGGCGTGGGAAATCGGTGACACGCACAGCGTCTACGTGAGCGCATCGTATTTCACGATTGGGCAGGCAGGTGGCCCAGAGAGTTCGGTTTCATCCGACCTTGAACACATCGCCGGGGTAACGTCCGGCCTTCACCACCAAAGCATTTCTCCCGCATCAGCGGGTAACGACAGAAGGTAAGGCGATGGATAAGGCATACGAAGAATATTTTGAAAGCCTTGCTGAAGGCGACGAGGCTCTTAGCTTTGCTGAATTTGTTGACGCACTTCTATGAAATACACCCACAAAAATCATTTTGGTTTCGCAGCTCAGGTATGGAGTTGCCAGTTAGGGACTACCCAAGGCCTTGGGACCTTCCCTACCGCGGAGCGGGCGAACATAGCAGCAAGATTATTTAAGCATTGGGAAAAGAAATATCCAATCAACGAAATACCAAAGAAACCGACTCATGTAGATGCATTGAACGCCTTCGGCTTCTAAGCATGATGTTTGGGCTCAAGTAAAAAGATCACAAGCCGCCTAACCAGCGGCTTTTTTCATACCTCAGTCGCTTCACCGAGGCGGCTTAGTTATGACAACCGGCGGCCATCCACCGCCCATTAGCGCAGAAGTCTGTATTAACCGTTCCGTTCGCCGCGATAAGGCCAAGAGGAAATCATGGTAAACCAGCAGCAGATCAGAGAGGCCCAACGGCTCGCGTCGTTCGCGGTACTCCATCGCAATGCTCCGGCGTGGGAAGAAGCAAAGCGCCTTTACGCCGTCGCCATCGGGAGGACTCTTCACTGATGGAAACTTTATTCGCGCTCGTCCTGACCGTGGCAATGACTAACGGTGATTATCAGGATGTCATTCTCGGCGTTTACGACAGCCAGCAGGAATGCAGTCAGGCAGCTACAGAGCAGAAAGTGTCAGCTGAGTGCTGGCCGGTAGAAAGCATCCTCCGCAACGGCGAGTTCCCGGCGAAATCCATCGCGCAGCAGTAACCACCCTATTCAACCGATCGGCCTGGCATTACGCGGGCGGCCTTCGCACGTACTTTTGAAGGAGTATTTATGCAACCTTACGAGCGATTAACCTCTGAACGTCTGGCAAGTTTGCCAGAAGGATCCCGACTCAAACTCGGTGGGCAAATCATCAAACTTACCGGGCGCGGGTCATTCACCAACAGCGCCGGGCGAACTGAGAACATGATTGAGTATGTCGATTCCCGTGGCGTTCCCGGTAGTTTTGCAGAAAGCATCATTCTCGACTCAGCTACCGAGTACCTCAGCTCTGTAATGTGTGCCTACTGCGGCTCGCGGCGCCATAAAAGCGATTGCACTGTTCAGACGGTATCGACCTACATGTCGACGTCACAAAAGCATTTCTGCACTGACAAAGGCTGCGCTGAGAAGTTCTTCCGCCAGAACCCTTCCCGCGCCAAGACTTCACGGAGAACGCGATGGTAACTCAGCAAGCCGGATTGCTGATGGTTGCCATGCTCTGCCTGCTGTATGACCTGCAGCCGGCAGACCTCGAATCACTGGCCCACCAGCTTGCAGAATTTGACGCAGTTAACGACCACCTTACGGAGATTAAGCATGTTGCGAGTTATTGATACCGAAACTACCAGCCTGGAAGGCAGTGTGCTGGAGATTGCCAGCGTGGATATTGTTGACGGTGTTATTTGTAATCCCATGAGCGACTTTGTGAAGCCCACTGAAGCGATCAGCTTCGAGGCTATGGCTATCCACCATATCACCGAAGATATGGTCGCTGACGCCCCGCTGATTGGCGAAGTTATCGGTCGTTACCTTGGCGCGCAGGCTTACGTCGCACACAACGCGAAGTTCGATAAATCGAAGTTGCCACAGATCGATGCACCTTGGATCTGCACCGCTAAGCTGGCCCGTGCTCTTCTCCCGGATCACCCAAGCCACAGTAACCAGTACCTGCGTTACAGCCTGGGCCTGAAACCTGAACTTCCGGAAGGCCTGTATGCGCACCGCGCGCTATATGACTGCTACGTCACTGCTGAATTGCTTCTGTACATGGGACGCCTGGCGAAATGGACGTTTGGCGAAATGCGCGCCATTTCAAACAGCCCGTCACTGATTAAGGCGATCCGGTTCGGCAAGCACAAGGGCCTGACGTTTGAAGAAATTGCGAAGGTCGACCCTGGCTATCTCCGCTGGTTATCCAGCAACAGCGACGACGAAGACATTCTCTTCACCATCAAACACTGGCTTAAGGGGTGATTTATGGCGGTGATGACTCTCATCCTTGCCGACTCCGGGTATGGCAAGACGTACAGCATCCGCAATGTTAACCCGGAAAATGCCATTCTCGCTCGCTGTATTCGTAAGGCCCTTCCGTTCCGTAATACCGGCTGGAAACTCCACGGTAAACGCCTGCCGGATAACTCAATCCAGCGCGGGAACGTGGTTGATATCCGCAATGGACGGCATCTTCTTGACGTGATCCGTAACGCTGCGATGAGTGGCCGAAAGATTCTGATTATCGATGATTTTCAGGCCGTCATGCAGCACGAGAACATGGACCGGGCCTACGAGACTGGCTACACCAAGTTCACCGAAATGGCGGAACACGCCTGGCGCATCATTGAAGCCGCCACACAGCTTCCGGACGACTTCCGCGTCTATTTCCTCGCTCACACTGAAGAGAGCGAAGGAAAAATCAGGATGAAGACCGTCGGCAAGATGCTTAACGAAAAGCTCACTCCTGAAGGCTACTTCCCTATCGTTTTGCGCATTATCAAGCGCGACGGCAAACACCTTTTCCTGTTGAAGGGCGACGACAACGACACCGTGAAATGTCCTCCAGACCTGTTCGGTCCGGAAGTGACTGACATGGATAACGACCTGGCGGAGTTCGACAACGCAATTTCTGAATTCACTGACTTATAAGAGAGATAACGATGAACCAACCAATCAGCTTTACCTGGAACCAGCAGTCGGCAGAAGCAGCACTCAAAGCAGGATCCTCCGCTGGCATTTCTGAAACCGGCGCATACGAAGGCGTGATCACCTCCGCTGTGTATGAGTTCGGCAAGGATGGATCACAGTCGCAGGCACTTGTTCTTTCGCTCGACGCTGACGGCCAGAAAGCAAACTTCCTGCGCATCAACTTCCTCGGACGCGACGGCACACAGACTTTTGGTATGGGCTTGATCGCCGCCATCATGTGGGCTGCGCAGGTTAAAGACGCTCAGGCGCAACAGCGCCAGGGGCAAAGCGGCCCTGAATGGTGTCTGCCGGCACTTGAAGGTAAGCGTGTCGGCTTGTTCCTGCAAAAAATCCTCACCACCAAGACAGATGGCAGTGACAGCTACAAATTCGAAGTCCGGCATGTTTTCCAGCCGGGAAGTCGTCTGACCTATAAAGAGTTCACCGACAAAACGCCAGCAGAAGCGATCGCCACACTCGAGCGCACCATGAAAGACAAAGACGACCGTAAACCTCACGACTCTTCTCGCGGGGGCTGGGGTGCACCATCACATAGCGGTGGTGGATGGGGTGGTAATCAGCAGGATCCGAATGCGGTACCTGAATCGCGCCTGCAGCAGGCCAACCGTCAGGTATCGCAGAGCAATCAACATCCTCAGTTCGACGATGATATCCCCTTCTGAAAGGCATCGCTATGACTCACGCTCACGACGACATCAGGGTTGGCACGCTGTGCCTTCCCTTCATTGGTAACGGCTGGCTAATGCCATGGGGTGAAGTGGTCAGCAATCCATTAAAGGCGCAGCGGCTCGCTGAGGAAGATCGGGAAAGGCAGGAGGCGGCATGACAGATTCAACAATCTTGGACATGTGCTGCGGTTCTCGCATGTTCTGGTTCGATAAGCAGGATGATCGCGCTGTTTTCAGTGATATCCGCGCCGAGCAGCATGAACTTTGCGACGGCCGCCAGTTAATCATAAGCCCGGACCTTATAGCTGATTTCCGTGCCCTTCCCTTTGCCGACAACACTTTCCCTGTAGTCGTGTTCGATCCGCCACACCTTGAGCGCGTCGGAGATAACGCGTGGATGGGGAAAAAGTACGGCCGGCTGAACAAAGAAACGTGGCGCGATGATCTGCGTGCCGGATTCGCAGAAGCATTTCGGGTGTTGTGGCCACACGGTGTACTCATATTCAAATGGAACGAAACGCAGATCCCGGTAAGCAATATTTTGGCGCTGACTGACGAGAAGCCGGCCATTTGGCAACGAACAGGAAAAGCCGACAAAACCCACTGGGTTATTTTTGTGAAAGGCGGCGCGAAATGACCGGAAAATACTCTCTTATCTACGCAGATCCTCCCTGGTCTTACGGCAACACCATCAGCAACGGGGCCGCCGCCGACCACTACTCAACCATGAAGCTCATCGACATCAAGCGCCTCCCTGTGTGGGATCTGGCTGCCGAAAACGCGGTGCTGGCGATGTGGTACACCGGAACGCATAACCAGGAGGCTATCGAACTGTCCGAGGCCTGGGGATTTACCGTTCGCACGATGAAGGGCTTTACCTGGGTGAAGTTTAACCAGAACGCGGAACTTCGCATCAACAAGGCGCTGGCCGAGGGTGAAATCACCGACTTTTACGACTTCCTCGATCTGCTTAACGCCGAGACGCGCATGAACGGCGGAAACCACACCCGGGCCAATACCGAAGACCTGTTGATTGCCACTCGCGGCGCCGGACTGGAAAGAAAGCACGCCGGGATTAAGCAGGTGGTATACAGCCCGCTCGGCGCGCACAGCGAAAAGCCCTGGGAAGTACGCCACCGGCTGGAGCTGCTTTACGGTGATGTTCCGCGCATTGAGCTGTTTAGCCGTAGCGCGGCGCCGGGCTGGCACCACTGGGGAAATCAGTGCGCTACTGCCGCAGTTGAATTGCTGCCCGGCTGCGCCATCGATGTTGTGAAAACGGAGGCCGCATGAGCAAAGGTACCATTATCTGCCTGTGCGATATCACTGGCGTCATGTCTGAACCATGGGTTGAAGCCGGTTACCGTGCGGTATTGGTTGACCCGCAGCATCCAGAGACTTCGATCGACGGTCCTGTTGAGCGCATATCGTCAACCATCCTTGAGGCAATGCCGCGGCTATCTCAAATCATCCGCTCTGAGAACGTCGTCATGGTCATAGGCTTTCCGCCATGCACTGAGGTTGCGGTCTCTGGTTCCCGGTGGTTCGAGGCTAAACGAGCAAGAGACCCTCACTTTCAGGCCAAGGCCGCGCTGGTCGCAGAGCAATGCCGGATGACTGGCTTGGCGGCCGGCTGCCCGTGGGCATTCGAAAACCCGGTGAGCGTGTTTAGTAGTATCTTCGGTTCGTCCGATTACACGTTCCACCCGTACCAGTTCACTGGGCTGTGCGCGAATGATAACTACACGAAGCAGACCTGCCTCTGGACGGGTAACGGCTTCAAGGCGCCGGCAGAGAATATTCACCCGATGGTGCAAGCGGCTATCGACGCCGTGAAGCTGGCCTGCGGCCGGATGGTGCCGAAGAAGAAGGCGGTCGGCTCCCTCTCTGGAACATCTTTCGCCGGATTGGTAACTGACTGGTATCCGGACAACCGCATTCACGAATGCCCACCCAGTGACGAGCGCGCCAACATTCGAAGCGCAACTCCTCTGGGCTTTGCGAAAGCGGTTTTTCTTTCGAACGCACCTCACCTCAAAGATAAACGGGAGGCCGCATGACGCCAGAAACAGACAACGCCGTCCGCGCCGCCTGCCGCCGCTGCACCGAGGAAATCCAGCAGGCCATGCGCAAGAAGCCAAAGCCTAACTGGAACGAAACGGTGCCTCCCATCATCAACAAGCATCACAAGAAAATTGAAGCTCTGGGAGTTAGCCTCCTGGAGTTCGTCGTCAAAACTGGCCGCCTTAACGGGCGGTTTGGAGCCGAACAATGACAACAGAATTTAGAGCCTTACCCGTAGAGCGCAACCAATACGGTTACTGGACTCATCCGCTTTACGATGAATTTTGCGATGGCCGCGAATCCATATCGCCCATTGAGTTCAACGCATGGCTGGAGAAGAACGGCCTCGAGTGGAAAGTGATTTATCGCGATGAGGCCGACGCTGATCCAGATGTGGACGGTTACGACATTTCAACGTGGCAGCCTGATACGCCTGCCGGGGATGGTTGGTTTGTCGGTTCAATTCACGACACGGAAGATGGCGCGGTATGCATCTGGCTAAGGGGGAAGCCGTAATGGTGATATTCAAAACTCGGGAGCTTATGGCTCCCTTTTTATTGCTGGCGTTCACCTTCAACCGAATTAACCGACAGTTCCGGGAGCATTGACCATGGACATCATCGATACCGCAGCAGAGATTGAAGAACTTCAGCGTAACGCTGCCCTTTCCGCTCACCGCATCGACCGTAACGCCGTATCAGCTGAGCATTGCGCAGAGTGCGGGGAAGACATCCCGGCGCCTCGGCGCGCTGCCGTACCCGGCTGCCAGACGTGCGCGGAGTGCCAGGGCGTGATAGAACTTAAGAACAAGCAGAGGGGGTTGTGATGAGTAATTTAGTAGTTGAGGCAATGATTTTCGCCATGCAGATACACAAAGACCAAAAGCGAAAGTTCACAGGCAACCCTTACTTTAATCATCTATCAGAGGTGGCAGGTATCGTTGGCTCGGTAGAGCGTAAAAGCGACATTGTTCAGGCATTAGCATGGCTGCATGATTCGATAGAGGATCAGGGAATAAGCCCTAACGAAATTGAAACGCGATTCGGTAAGCATGTTCGTATCGGCGTTGAAGCGTTGTCGGACCTTGAAACCGGAACGCGTGAAGAACGTAATCGCTTAAGCAGGGAAAGGCTGGCAAAACAACCGGGCTGGATACAAAACATCAAGGTAGCAGACATCATCAGCAACTGTTCAAGTGTGCTAATGCATGACCCGTCGTTCGCCACAGTTTATCTGGCAGAAAAGCGCCTGCTTCTGGAAGTGCTTACCAAAGCGTCACCAGAGCTTCTATCCGTGGCTTGGTTAATGGTTAACGCTAACCCATTCGAGAGATCAGCCAATGTTCCAGCTAATTCAACGGGGTCAGATTTACGCTGACCATTCAGGCTGGCCCGTCATCATCCACAGCTGCACATCACAGATAGTCCGCTACTGGCGGCAGGGCCGGATCAACACCGCTTCAATCGAACGATTCAACAATGATTTTGAGCACCTCGATCACCATGAGGCGGCACAGATACGCGCCGAACTGGAGACGAGCGAGCACATTAAATCGCTGCGTGCCCAGCGCGCGGCATGAGGAGAGAGTGTGAAACTTTACGAATCGAAGAAATCGCAGTTCACCAGAAACCTGATCCGGCGGCGCCACGCTGAATGGTCAGAAAAAACCTTCGGCAATGTCGGCCCCATCGGCCCGCTGAAGCACCTATCCAAAGAGGCTCTGGAAGCTGCAGCCGATCCTGGCGACCTCAGTGAGTGGGCTGATATGCAGTTCCTGCTATGGGACGCGCAGCGGCGCGCTGGTATCACAGATGAGCAGATCACCGCAGCGCTGGAAGAAAAGCTAAAGGTGAATATGGCTCGCCAGTGGCCGGAGCCTAAAGACGGGGAGCCGCGACTTCACATCAAACCATGACGCAACTTATAGCCAGTTATGAGCTGGCTATTGGGTGCGAAAGCACTGCTCCGTTATCCCTTTTGCCCGGCTCCGGCCGGGTTCTTTTTGCCTGGAGGAAATGCATGGTTGAGGCAAAAACACTGACAGCCAGACAGGCGGCTGAACTCCTAATAACCTCGCCAAGAACTGTCTACCGACTTATCGACTCGGGACAGCTGGCCGGGAAGAAGATCGGTAACAAATACCGCACGACCGATGTCGCCTGTATTGCGTATTTACATGACCCGCGCGATCCTGTTTCCGCGAGCGCGGGTGAACATAAAGGAGAATTTTTATGTCAATCACCCTCAGAGGCGGCGTCTGGCACTGTCATTTCGTTACGCCGTCAGGGAAAAGAATTAGACGATCTCTTGGCACGGGGGACAAGAAACAAGCGCAGGAGCTGCACGACAAGCTGAAGGCTGAAGCGTGGCGGGTGGATAAAATCGGGGAATTACCGACGAGGACGTTTGAGGAATGTTGCATCAGGTGGATCCGCGAGAAGGAGCATAAGCGGTCCCTCGATGACGATAAGACCAAAATCGAATACTTCCTGCGGCATTTCTCCGGGCGGGATATTTCGACCATCACGGCGGATCAGGTAAACGAAGCAGTTTCGAAGATGGTCAACCGCAAGCATATTCAGGTGTGGGAATCGCGCCGTGACGCGGCTTTACGCCGGGGAAAGGAGCCGCCGCCATATACTGAAAAGCCGGTAAGCCAGGCCACAAAGAGCCAGCATCTGTCTTTTATGCGATCTCTGCTGAAAACCGCAGCCAGTGACTGGGGGTGGATAAAGACGGCCCCTGTCATTAAGACCAAAAAGCCAATCAGTAAACGTATCCGCTGGCTGACCAGAGAAGAGGCTGAACGGCTTATCGCCTGCATGCCGGAGTCGATAAAGCCAGTGGTGATATTTGCGCTGGCAACCGGCCTGCGCCGCTCCAACATCATTGATCTGGAGTGGCAGCAGGTCGATATGCAGAGAAAGGTTGCATGGGTAAATCCGGAGAACGCGAAGGCGGGCAAGGCTATCGGCGTGGCTCTGAATGATACCGCATGCAGGGTGTTAAGGGATCAGATCGGGAAAAGTTCCAGATGGGTATTCGTTCACACGAAACCATCGACGCGCCCGGATAAAACTATCACTCCGGCGGTCCGGAAAATGCGTGTGGACGACAACAGCGCCTGGCGCATTGGTCTGGCAAAGGCGGGTATAGAGGACTTCCGGTTTCACGACCTCCGGCATACCTGGGCGAGTTGGTTAATTCAGTCCGGCGTGCCGCTGTCCGTTCTGCAGGAAATGGGCGGCTGGGAGTCTATCGAAATGGTCCGTCGTTATGCTCACCTGGCTCCAAACCATTTAAGCGAACATGCGCGGAAAATAGATGCCATTTTTGGCAACCATGACACAAATACGACACAAGGAGAAAATCAGGCTGGTTTGAAACTGGCGTAAGTGCCTGTTTCTAAATGGCACGCCCTGTAGGATTCGAACCTACGACCTACGGCTTAGAAGGCCGTTGCTCTATCCAACTGAGCTAAGGGCGCACTGATATGCGTGTACTTCGCGGTGGTGAAACGCGAAGAATTATACGGTCAATGGCAGGTGAGTCAATGCCTTTTCCGTTTTCCACGGCAATTACCGCTAGCCGATTGTAAATACGGCTATTTTCTCAACATTTCGCCCTGTTTCACCGTAAAATTTGGCGCTGCGAAAAGGCTTAGTTGCATTTAAGTAACGCCTGCTGTTTTCCTGAACGTCAGCTCGTCACACTAGAGTCAGGTATCCCGGCCGCCTGGAGGCTGGCAGACAACAGGACAATGGAGTGACAGCGCAAAACCTGATCGATACGCCCCCCCGGTTACAGTACATTTCTCAGGACATCGTCGGCATTAAGCTTGAGCCCATCGTCGCCCTTTCCTCCTTGCGCCAGGTTGGCGTGGAGGTACTAAGCGTTCTGTCCGACACGCGGCACAGCGAGGACTTTTTTTGCGAACGGTCCGCAGACTGGTCGATAGCGCTGCTTGAAGCGCAGCTTGCCGCGTTAAAAAATGCGCCGCACGGTCATAATCTTTTTATTAATCTGCCGATAACCGTCCTGACAGAGACAGCCTCTTTTCAGCGACTTATCCGGTTGCCAGACGTGTCGCTCAATATTGAGATTGTCGATCTCGCGTCCTTTTTAGCGCTGACCCTCGTCGAGAAGCAGCATGTCGTTCAAAATTTGCGGCAACTTAGCAGACAGGGACATGCAATCTGGCTTGATGACGTGGATGACGTCACAGTGCAGTCGTTTTTATCCTGCCGACTCCCGTTAAGCGGCATCAAAATAGATAAGGAAGCATTCTGGCGTTTACGCGACACCCCTGCGCTGAGGCAACTGGTTTCCCTTTGCTTTCAGCTTGCCGGGAAAGTGCTTATTGAAGGTATTGAGACTGAACGCGATCGTACCTGGGCACTGCAGGCAGGCGCAGACCTCGGCCAGGGATATTACTGGCCGTCCTGGACATGGCCGGAGGATTAAAAAGCCATTTCCAGGAGGGAGACTATGCGAATGACAGTGCGCCGTTACCGGCGGCGGCGTACAGGAAGTGATGCACTGGGATTTACGCGCTCACCTTTTGCTCCCCCCTTTTTCGACCGGCTCGAATTTTTGAGCCAGTCTATCAGCCAGCCCCGCAAAACCGACGCCCCGTTTATCCTTCTGGTGACGGAGGATCACTACCTGCGCACCGGTTTTCTCAACGGGCAGTTTCCCCTGAGCAGCTGCTGCGACTATGCCACGCTGGACGACGCCCTTATCGCTCAGACCCAGTGGCCTTCAGCCCGTCTGGTCGTGGATATTGAAAGCCGATCCACAGGGCTTCTGGAGAAACTGGATCAGTTGAGACGACATAGCCTGTTTCCTCCGTTCCTGACGCCCTGGCTGTTGGTCCGGGCCGATAATTACGACACCCGCCTCTTCTGCAAAGCGGCGGGTCCCTTTCATGTGCTCGAACGTCAGCTGAACGCCGCTGCGCTCCAGCACAGCCTGCTGGATCCCCTCCCTCCGCCGGGTACCGAGAAAGACTGGTTCTCGCGCAATGAATGGCCCATCCTGCAGGAGCTTTCCCGGGGCAAGACATTGCGTCAGATTGCCCTTATGCAGAATCGCCCCTATAGCCGCATTATCTATCGTCTCAGCTGCATCCTCCTAAAGCTGGGGCTAAGCCATCGCCAGGAATTGCTCCATCTTCTTAATAACCTCTCAGACTGCACGTTTTCACTCACCTCCTAACCCCTTATTTCCTAAAGCGGTTTAGGAAATTACTTACCAGTCGCGTTGCAAAAATGTTAATTTTTAACAATAAACTCGAAATTATAACTATTCCTAATTTATGGGCGTGAACCTTGTGAAATGCCACAGATTAACGGAACGGCAGCACTTTCCTCCATCCGTTAAGTGAATGCAGAAGGCGTTAACAAGATGATAATGATGTAAAAACAAGCAGCTTAGCGACAACAGCCAGGAGTAAAAAGCGAAGCGGGTAGCATGTTCTCCTGTGCATCAGACGCCGTTGTCCTGGTCAACGTAAGCACTTTCGGATGAAGGTCTGACGGCCTGCGAGGGCAATTTTTAACCTCATCTTTGCGGGTTCACAACTTAAAAACAGGCGTATTTTTGTTAACAATTAATCAACATACAGCGATATCTGTTATTTTTTGTTATTACATAAAGATGAAAATATGCAGTAAATGGGATAACAGGATATTTCCGCTATTTTTAAAAAAATAGCGATTCATATCCAGAAGATAATACAAACCAATACCCTCATATTAATTTACAGGGTTTTCGGAAAAAACTTACCCTGTATAATAAGATGCGTATCAAATCTGAATAAGAAAAACCTTTTTGCCAACACCAGCCTAATGAGATGACCGCGCTGAGGCATAGTTCTTTTCATTACGTAAACAAGGATGCTTTCGCTCTTCCCAGGGAAATACTACGGTACAGGGATCTGCACATTATATCCTTCCGGCATTTCGAGAGTTTTACCAAACTCTGTATAACGCTTTTAACAATCTGAGGCATTAAAAATGAAACCGGCATCCGTTATCATTATGGACGAACATCCTATCGTCAGAATGTCGATAGAGGTCCTGCTACAGAAAAATAAGAATATCGCAGTCAAGCTCAAGTCTGGCGATAGCCATGAAGTCCTTGACTGTATCCGCAATCACCCTATCGATCTGGTGATCCTTGACATTGAACTCACGGGCACGGATGCCTTCTCTTTACTAAAGAGAATCAGGAACTTAAACAAAAACATTAAGGTTCTGTTCCTCTCGTCTAAATCAGAGTTGTTTTACGCAGGTCGCGCCATTCGCGCCGGGGCAAATGGCTTCGTCAGTAAACGAAAAGATTTGGGTGAGATCTACAACGCCGTAGAAATGATTCTGATGGGCTATTCCTTTTTCCCGTCGGAGACGTTGAACTTTATAAACCATTTGGGTTCCGGGAAAGGGATGGCAGTAGATATGCCATTATCGAATCGCGAGGTCACGGTATTACGGTATCTGGCGAATGGATTATCCAACAAGGAAATAGCTGAACAGCTACTATTAAGCAACAAGACCATTAGCGCGCATAAATCCAATATTTATTCCAAGCTGGGTGTGCAAAGCATCGTGGAATTAATTGATTACGCCAAAGCCCACGAGCTGCTATAACCTGAATTCACTCCCTGCAGCTTATCTGAGCTGCAGGGAGTGCGGTCAGTGCTAATTATAATTAATCATGAAGGTCGCATCCGCATCAGCCCGTCCGGGCTGAGGGTTATCGGCAGTGGCAATATAATTGGCATAAAACGACAGCGTCGCATTTCCCTGTGCGTCAACCGAGACCGGCTGGCTGGCCTGCTGAAGCGCCAGGCGCGTTTTATCCGCATCCCTGATCTCAACGGCGACATGGCTTGCAGTACTGGCGTCATTCAGCGCCAGCAAGCCGCTATTGCTCCCATCAGCTTTACCCGAAAACGTAATGGACGCCGCGCCCGGCGGGCAGCCGGTCAGCTTCAGCGTAAACGGCATAGGCTGCGTGCGGCTCCCGGTGGTGCTGAGCTGTTTCGTGGGCCAGGTGCCCAGCGGGACGGCCTTGTCGCTGTCGCTGCCCTCGGCAACGCAGGTAAAATCGACGATATTGCCGTAGAGCCGAATGTTAATCTCGCCCAACGCGGTGTCCGCCTGAGCCTGGGTGCAAAGCGCAAAGAGCGCTACGGTGAGAAAACGGATCCCGTTTCGCATATCGGCTCCTTAGTCGTAATCCACGCGCAAATACCCGCGCGAGGTGAAGCGCCCTTCCGCTGGCTTATTGCCCGTCACGCTCACCGGCCAGACCCGGATCCCCACCTGCGCCTGCGCGCTGTCGTCGAGACGGAACGGAATTTTGCTCGTCAGGTTGTTTGGCGTCAGCGGCGCCCCGCTCTCGTTGGCGATGATGAACCCCACATCCGGATTATCCGACACCAGCACATTATCAGAGACTTTTTCCGCCTCGACGCGCATCGTCAGCATGGCGTTCGCCTCCACGTTGGTGCATTTGATGGCGATGGTTTTGCTTTGCGATGAGACCCCCTCCGGCTTGTTACCCACGCCCGCCTTGCTGAACAAGGAGGCGCCAATGTCGCCGAAATCAAACTCCACCACGTTACCGGCATTGATGGCGCAGCTTTGCGGCACCTGAATGGTTCCGCTGTAGCTGATGGTATAGACCGGCGTGGTGAGCGGATCGGAGGAGGTGGTGGTGACGTAAACGCGGAACATGGTGGCACGCGGGATCACCACCATGTTGATAAAACGCCGGGTCACCTTAAGACGGAAGACCAGGCTGGAGTCCTGAACGCCAAACGGTTTGTTTTTGGAGACGTTAGGATGGCTCCCCATCTGGATATAGCTTTTTGGCGGATAAAATACGCCAGCAAAGCTGTCCGTAATTTTCATCGCCCCGTCCAGATAGTCATTAAGCTTCAGATACTGGTAGCCATCGCTGGTCCCCGTTACCGGATAATCGGTCACATAGCTGCGCTTGGTGGTATTCCCGGTCGTGCCCTTCGGGCAGACGGCATTCACCCCTACCCACTGCGATTTCTCGCTGAGCGTCACGACCTGCCCAATCTGGTTATTCGAGCTGTTGAATTTATCCGTCAGATCGTAATGCACTTCCGTCGGCACGCCTTTTTCATTGACGCACACGGTCGCTAATGCGTTTGTCGCGGGCAGGAACGCCAGCAGCGACAAGGCAAAGAGTTGAGTTTTAATCACAGCCGATCCCCTTAAGTGTGATTGCCTGTTGCAGGCTCTGTTCAGACAAGCTGTAAGGTGCGCGACACTGGGACTGCGCCCCGTCGCCCCACTGGATCAGCAGTTCGCCTTCCAGCGGCAGCCCACTCAGGTATATTTGTCCGTCATCCCCCACCATGCTGGTGACGCCGCTTTTGGTCTCACGCACCACCGCGCCGAACGGCACCGGCTGGTTGCCGCGCATCACCGTCAGCAGGGCGCGCACGCCAATGCGGGTATCAAAGCTGGCGCGTACCAGCGCGCCTTTGGTCGGCACCACGCTACTCACGTTGTTTTCGATATCGGTGTTGTTGCTCATGGTGTTGGTATCCAGCGCCACGCGGTTGTAGCGATAGACGGTGGCATACGGCATGACCGCGTAGCCTCGCCAGTCGGTTTTCACGCCGGTCTGGTTTTCAATACTGACGCCCGATGCCCCCGGCGCTTTGATCAGCACGTTGGTGTCGCCCAGCGGCTGGCTGAAGGTCACGCCGTCGGCGTGGCCGACCACCCCGCCGGAGAGCTGCCAGTTGAGATCGTGCTGATCGCGGGAATAGTTGTAGCCCACGCCCAGCGTGCCGTAGGTCGCCTGCCAGTTGGCGCTGGCGCTTCCGCTTGAGCCGTTGGTGCTGGCGTGTCCCTGGGTCACGCTGTAGTTCAGGTTGCGGTCCTCCAGCAGCGTTCCGCTGACGCCGGTTTGCCAGCTTGTGTCGCCATCGCTGTTTCGACTCGCGGATGCCGTAGCGTAGGCACGGTCAATCGCGCTGTCCCGGCGATAGCCCTGACGGGTAAAGAGGCTGAACGGCACGGAGACGTTAAACGACGCGATCCGATCGGTGCCGTCTATCCCCACGGATTTGTTCCACGACCACGAGACGGAGTAGTTGATCCCCTTCACGCCCCCCGCGTAGCCCAGCTGGTACCAGAGGTTCGTCTCGTCTGTTCCCCAGTAGGTCTGCTCGCTACCGGAGATATAGACCGAGCCGTAGTCCCCCAGCGACTGAGAGACGTTGAGCTGGAAGCGGCCTTTTTTATTCCACGTCAGGTTGTGATAGCTCTGCACGTCCGGCACATCGTTATCGTTCTGGCTATCGGCATACTGATAGCCTTCCATTGAGCGCCAGGCGACATCGTCGAGGGTGTAAAACCCTTTTGTGGAGTAGCGATAGCCCAGCAGCTGGAAGTTGGTGCCGAAGCCGTTAAGAGATTTCGCGTAGAGGAAGCGCAGAGACTGCCCTTCATGCTTGCTGTCGTCCGCGAGCTGGCTGCGGGCGTGGGTGATATCGAGCGAGACCGCGCCCCAGTCGCCCAGGTTTTTCCCGGCCCCGACGGCCACCGCGGTATAGCGTGACGCCAGCTGTGTACCGCCGTAGAGCGTGTAACCGTTGGCAAGACCGGTAACCAGGGTGCCCTGGGTGAAGAACGGCGTATCCTGATCGCTGTTCCCGCTGCGGTAATCCCCCGCGACGAGGTCGTACTTCCAGCGCCCTTCACGCTGCAGGAGCGGCACGGTGGAGTACGGCACGGTATAGCGCTGCTGGGTGCCGTCTTTCTCTTCGACCGTGACTTCCAGGTCACCGCTTGAGGAGGTCGGGTTAAGATCGGTAATGGCAAATGCGCCCGGCTGGACGTAGCTTTGATAGATAACGTAGCCGTTCTGGCGAACCACCACTTTGGCGGGCGTACGGGCGATCCCGCGCACGGTCGGCGCGTAGCCCTGCAGGCTGTCCGGGTACATGCTGTCAGACGAGAAAAGCCGTCCGCCGCGAAAACCCATGCTGTCGAAGACGTCATTCCCGGTATTGCTGTCGCCCAGCACCAGTTCGCTTTTAAGCGGGATGACGGTGCGCTGCGCCCAGGTGCCAATATTCTGCCACTCGCTGTGCCGCTGCCCGTTATTCTGTGTGTACCGCCATGCGCCGTTGTTACGTAAACGCCAGGCGCCATAGTTCAACCCGCTTTGCAGGTTGAGGTAATAGCTGTCGTCTTCGCTTCCCCGGTTACCGGTGAAGCTGTAGTTCACCAGCGCGGCGGGAATGCCTTCCTCCCACTGTTCGGGCGGAATGTAGCCCCGGGCGCTGTTTTGCAACGCCACCTGAGGCAGGCTGACGTCCAGACGCTGTGAGGCAAAGTTGAAAGCCGTTTCGCTGCCGGGTATGGCCGTGGTCAACGGAACGCAGGTGTCGCCCTGCACCTTAGCCAGCTCGGGAAACGCCGCGACGTTGACGCCAAAGCGATCGAGCATCGCGCGCGTAATGCACGCCGACAAACCGCCCGCTACCGGCGGCGTGTTCTCGGCCTGCTCGAAACGCACGTCCTGGGTACCGATAAACTCATCGTTACGCCAGATATCCACGCGATAAACGCCGGGTGCCTGCTGGTGTCCTTGTTCAAAACGCGACAAATCCGCCACGCTGGCGGCGTCGTCGGACAAAAAGGCCGGGTTGAAATAACTTTCGCTCCAGCCAGCCTGCGGCCAGAGCGCAGCCATCAGCGCCAGTGCAACCGGGCAGTAACGTCTCTGGTGGTTTTTCATCGCCCTGACTCTGCTCACAGGTTAACGCTACGCGCCGGGGTGATGGCACCGTAGTCATTCACGCTCTGCCAGGAAAGCGTGCCGCTGGCACCGGCTGGCAGCACCTGCTGTGCCGAGCTTTTCGGCGCAACCATCAGGTTTTCCAGCGTCTGCCCGCCCATCTTCAGATTGACGAGGGTGATGTAATACGGGGAAGCGTTGCTGACTTTGAGATGGCTGCCCGCGCGCTCAAACCGCAGCTGGGAAAGCGCCTCTTCCGGCTGCATCGCCAGGTTGTTCGGGCGCACAAACAGCTTGATGCGTGAGAGGATCGCCAGCTGCAGCACGTTATTGTTTTCCGTTTTCGCTTTGTTCATCGATGGGATCGCCTTCACGTTCATGTAAAAGAGCGATTCGCGATCGGCTGGCAGCGCCGGCCCGGCGTAAATAATACGCAGCGTGTTTTCACTGTTCGGCTCGCTGACAAACAGGGGCGGAGTGACGGCAAAGGTTTTTTCTTTTTGCCCGCTCGCATTTTCGATCCACGCGTTAATTAAATAGCGTTCCTGTTTGTTGCTGTTGGTGATCGCCAGCGACGTTTGCTTTGCCTCTGCGGGATAAATAACGCGTGTGGCCCCCAGCGCAATACCGCCGGAAGCATTTGCGCAGGCAGAAACCATCATCAAAATAAACGATAAAAAAAGTCCTGGTTTAATTAGGGTATTCATCACAACCGTACCTTTAATAATGAGTTCGCAGGTGTTATGGATAAATCAACGTAAACCAGACATCCGACTGAATTTTGCCTGGCTCGAGGTGTTCGGAAATAGCCCGATAGCGGGCGCTAAAATGGAACGCGAGCTCGCGGGTATCGATCGGCAGCCAGCTGACGGCCGTGGCGTTTGGGATAATCTGACGCTGCTGTTCGTCAAAGAGCGCCAGCCCCACGCCGCTGCTGACAGGTGTTTCACCCGGCCGCGATGTCGCCAGAAAGACCTGCGGATCTTCTGCGGGCGTCACGCCCTGAAACTGGATGCCCACGGTGCGCGAAACATCAACGCTGCAGTCCAGCAGCCGCACGGTAAAAGGCACGTTAACCGTGGAAAAACTGCCCACACCGGAAAATGAATTGGTTCGGTACTGCCCCATGTCGATGCGCATATTCTGGCTATCGGGCGCCACGGCGCAGCCGCCGTTCACCAGTTCACCCCGGAGATGAACCTTGCCACCTTCGATCACCACGGTATGCGCCGATGCCGGACAAGCCATCGCAAGGGTTAACAGCAGTAGTGTTCCAGTCCTTGTCATCCTTCGTTCCTGGCATTTGCGTATGACGGGCCTCGTCCGTGAGGCCTGAACATCCCTGTGCGGAGGAATTACTCGTATTTCATTACGAAGGTGGCGTCAGCGTTCGCCTGGCCTGGCTCAGTGGTGGCAGCCGTTGATTTGTAACGTGCGGTGAACTTCAGGGTGTTGGTCCCTTCAATCAGCGTCTGCGCAGCAGAGAAGGTCGCACCGTCTGGGGTCAGAACGCTGGATTTGCTGTCGAGGATCTCAATACCCACGCCTTTCGCGGTGTTGTCGTTGTTACCGGAGGTCACGGCCAGCAGGGTTTTGTCGGTTGGGTCGATCTGACCGGTGAACGCAACAGCAGCAGTTTTGGCAACCAGCGGATCGCAATCATTCAGTTCGATATTGAATGGAATATTAGAGGTGGTATCGCCCACTTTGGTAAATTTCGCGGTACGATACTGGCCCAGATTAACGGTCTGCTCGGAAGAATCAGTATTTACTGAACAAGCCGCATTAACCAGCTCACCTTTAAAATGTACGGTACCGCCATTAACGGAAACCGGCGCAGCAGGATCTGCTGCATTTGCGGCACCTGCAACCAGGGCCAAAGTAGCAATAACAGTAGAAGCAATGTTGCTGAGTTTCATGTCTATTCCTTTAAAATGTAAATAACCCTTCCCGCGAATAATCGGGAATAAGAAATACGTTCAATTGAGTAATTGAAAGCTTATTTCGGAGGAGACAAAGTAGCTCAGGACGCGTTTTTTAAATATGTCAAAACGCTGCCATTTCGCCAGGTCACATCCTAATACCGCCTAAGAAATTGACCATCCCCTAAGAAGGGTTTTTGCGTCTCACTGATAAAAACGCGTAAAGGGTGACTGACAGCGACGCTCGCTTCTGACAAAATACACGCCATCCCCCCCTTTCAAACGTTACAGACGGAATCTTCTCTCTGATGGCAGCAAAGATTATTGACGGTAAAACGATTGCGCAGCAGGTGCGCTCTGAGGTCGCGGAAAAAGTGAAGGCGCGTAAAGCTGCCGGAAAACGCGCCCCCGGGCTGGCCGTTGTGCTGGTTGGCAGCAACCCGGCATCGCAGATTTATGTCGGCAGCAAGCGCAAAGCGTGTGAAGAGGTGGGCTTCGTCTCCCGCTCTTACGATTTGCCGGAAACCACCAGCGAAGCAGAGCTGCTGGAACTTATTGACACCCTGAATGCCGATAAAGAGATCGACGGTATTCTGGTTCAGCTGCCGCTGCCGGCGGGTATCGACAACGTGAAGGTGCTGGAGCGTATTGCACCGGATAAAGACGTGGACGGTTTCCATCCGTACAACGTTGGCCGCCTGTGCCAGCGCGCGCCGCGTCTGCGCCCGTGTACGCCGCGCGGCATTGTAACGCTGCTGGAGCGCTATAACATCGACACCTACGGTCTGAACGCCGTGGTTATCGGTGCATCCAACATCGTGGGCCGCCCGATGAGCATGGAGCTGCTGCTGGCCGGCTGCACCACCACCGTGACCCACCGCTTCACCAAAAACCTGCGTCACCACGTCGAGAACGCCGATCTGCTGATCGTCGCGGTCGGCAAGCCGGGCTTTATTCCGGGCGAGTGGATCAAAGAGGGCGCGATTGTCGTGGACGTCGGGATTAACCGTCTGGAAAACGGCAAAGTGGTCGGCGACGTGGTGTACGAAGATGCCGCCGCGCGCGCGTCTTACATTACCCCCGTACCGGGCGGCGTAGGCCCGATGACCGTAGCAACGCTGATTCAGAACACGCTGCAGGCGTGCGAAGAATATCACGACGTAGAGGACGCGTAAGATGGCGACTTTTTCATTAGGTAAACACCCGCACGTTGAGCTGTGCGATCTGCTGAAGCTGGAAGGCTGGAGCGAAAGCGGCGCGCAGGCGAAAATCGTTATCGCCGACGGGCTGGTAAAAGTCGACGGCGTGGTAGAAACGCGCAAGCGCTGCAAGATTGTCGCGGGTCAGACCGTGAGCTTTGAAGGACAGAGCGTAACCGTTACGGCCTGAGCCGTCTGATGCCCTCACCCTAACCCTCTCCCACAGGGAGAGGGGATAAAAAATCCCCTCACACCCATCGCGGTTATTTATCGATCAACTTCAAATAATCACTATTTCATCTGTTGAAACGTGAAAATTCAGTTGCGCGTTTTTCACTCTTTGCCCACGATAAGTAGAACGTTCTACTAAAACGTTCTACTTACAATAACAGCGCCAAAAAAGCGCTACTCGGGGGAAATCAGCATGAGTCTGATATCAGGGTTTGTTAAATCGCTGTCTAAGTTATCGATGATTGGTCGCGCCTTAATGCTGCCAATTTCACTGCTTCCCGCTGCGGGCCTGCTGCTGGCCTTCGGCGATAAGTTCCATCTGCCGCTGATGATGAACGCGGGCGGGGTTATTTTTGATAACCTGCCGATGCTGTTTGCCATTGGCTCCGCCGTGGGTCTGGCGTCAGAATCCGGCATCGCGGCGCTTTCTGCGGCGGTGTCGGTGTTTGTCACGAATATCACCATCAGCACCGTGCTTAGCATCACGCCGGAAATGGCCTCCCAGGGCGGGAAATACGCCATGGTGGTCGGCATCCCAACGCTGCAGATGGGCGTCTTCGGTGGCCTAATCTGCGGTATTCTCGCGGCCTGGTGCTATAACCGCTTCCACACCATGCAGCTGCCGGAGTTCCTGGGCTTCTTCTCCGGCAAGCGCTTCGTGGCCATTGCAACGGCATTTCTGTCGTTCCTGATGGGGCTGCTGCTGCCGTACGTGTGGCAGCATATCCAGGCCGGTATCGACGCGCTCTCCGTGGTGGTTAACGGCGATAATCAGGCGGCGTCGACCTTTATCTTCGGTCTGGTAGAGCGCGCACTGATCCCGCTCGGCCTGCACCACATCTGGTATCCGTCCTTCTGGTATTCGTTCGGGGATTACACCACCCAGGCAGGACAGGTGATCCACGGCGACCAGACCATCTGGTTCAAGATGCTGGAAGAAGGTGTGAAGTCCTTCAGCAGCGACACCTACCAGAATGCCGGTAAATTCATGCAGGGCGAATTCCCGCTGATGCTGTTCGCGCTGCCCGCCGCGTGCCTGGCGATGTATCACGAAGCCCATACGAAAAATAAGAAAATCGCGGCCGGTATTCTGTTCTCTGCGGCGCTGACCTGCTTCCTGACGGGGATCACCGAACCGGTCGAGTTTACCTTTATCTTCGTCGCGCCGATTCTGTACGTCTTTAACGCCATCATGGCGGGCCTGGCCTACATGACCATGTATCTGCTGCATGCGCATATCGCCAAGTCGTTCTCCGCGGGCTTTATCGACTATCTGTCATTCGGGATCCTGCCGTCCTTTAACGGCTACAAGACCAACTTCCTGAATGCGATTATCATCGGCATTCCAATGGGCCTGATTTATTACTTCACGTTCCGCTTTGTGATCCGTCGTTTCGACGTGAAAACGCCGGGCCGCACTGAAGTGACCGCCAACGCGGATGATAAGTCTGATTCAGAACTCGCGACTGAGATCATCACCCTGCTGGGCGGGGCGCACAACATCGACTCCGTCGGCGCCTGTATCACCCGCCTTCGCCTGGAAGTGGCAAAAAGTGAGGTGGTCGATAAGGACGGCCTGAACGGACTCGGCGCGCGCGGCGTGGTCTTCGTCGGCGACAACGGTATTCAGGTGATTTTCGGTGCCAGAGCACAGTTTATCGCCCAGACCATGTCCACCATGATCGGCAAATAATAAGATGCCTGAACGACGCGTCTCCTGTAGTCTGGGAGACGCATTGTCGTATCTGACTGATAATCGGTGTATTTCAGGGAGCGGTTTTGAAGAAAGTCAGCATTATTGATGTCGCAAAGCACGCGGGCGTATCGGTCTCAACCGTCTCGCTGGTTTTGCGCCAGAAAGGGAAAATCTCAGAGGCAACGATCGAGAAGGTCAACGCTGCCATCAATACGCTGGGCTATGTTCATAACGTTGCCGCTGCCAACCTCCGCGCCAATACGTCCAATCTGATTGGCCTGATCCTCCGTGACTTTAGCGACAGTTTCTCCATCAAGGTGATGGCGAGTATCGTCCAGGATCTTGAAAAACAGGGGTATATGGTTTTTCTCGGCCAACCCCAGAACGACCATGACCATCTTGAGCGCTGCCTGCTGTCGTTTAAGCAGCAGGGCGTCGCCGGGGTTATCTATCTGGCCTCGGATACCCGCACGTCCACCCTGCCGGAGCAGATTCGACGCTGCCCGCTGCCGCTGGTGGTGGTCTCTCAGTCGTTGCTGGATGAAAAATGCAATCTGGTGATGCGCGATAACCGTCAGGCGGCAAATCTGGCGGTGCGTTATCTTATCGAGCGCGGCCATCGCAATATCGCCTACATTGGCGGACGTGAAGGCTGCCTTATCCGCGAGCAGCGCCTGCTCGGTTTTCGCAGCGCGATGACGCAAAACGGGCTGGTCTGGCGGGATGAATACTCTCCGGCCTGCAGCGATGACACCCTGGCCGCGGGTTTCGCCACCCGCCAGCTGCTGGAAAAAAACAACACCATCACCGCCCTGCTCTGCCACTCGCCGGATGCCATGATCGGCTCCATCTCCGGTATTCATCAGGTCGGACGAACGGTGGGCAAAGATGTGTTTTTAACACAGCAGGTCGCGCTAGTCGGTTTCGAAGATATGCTCCACGTTAACCTCACCTCGCCGTCATTCACTTACGTGTCGTCCGCCAGCGAAGAGACCGGGCGTCAGGCTGCCGGGCTGATTATTCGCACGCTGAAGGAGCCGACGCTGCAAACCCAGCGCATTACGCTTTCCGGGCAGCTTATCGCACGCGAGTCGGCGTAAAAATAAGAATTTGACGCGGGTCTGCCGGCGCGGGATTGCTGCTATATTTCCATGATTTGCCATGGATAATCGCAATGCCTACCGTTATTACGCACGCCGCTGTTCCGCTTTGTCTGGGCTTAGGCCTCGGAACCAAAGTGATTCCTCCCCGCCTGCTGTTTGCCGGGATTGTCCTCGCCATGCTGCCGGATGCCGACGTGCTGGCGTTCAAGTTCGGCGTCGCGTACGGCAATGTTTTCGGCCATCGCGGCTTTACCCACTCCCTGCTGTTCGCGTTTGTAGTGCCGATACTCTGCGTGCTGATCGGCCGACGATGGTTCCGGGCCAGTCTGACGCGGTGCTGGCTGTTTTTAACCGTGTCATTGCTGTCGCACAGCCTGCTGGATTCGATTACCACGGGCGGGAAAGGCGTCGGCTGGCTGTGGCCGTGGTCAGATGAACGCTTCTTTGCGCCGTGGCAGGTCATTAAGGTCGCGCCGTTTGCGCTGTCGCGCTACACCACGCCGTACGGGCATCAGGTGATCGTGTCAGAACTGCTGTGGGTGTGGCTGCCGGGAGTCGTGCTGATGGGGTTGCTGTGGTGGAGACGGAGGTAAAAGCAAAACGGCAACTCAAGTTGCCGTTTTTAATGTTTGCACCCTCTCCCGGTGGGAGAGGGCTGGGGTGAGGGCATTAGCGCGCACCGGACTTACTTACGGCGCCAGGTGGTGCCCTGCGGGCCATCTTCCAGAATGATACCCATCTCGGTCAGACGGTTACGCGCCGCATCTGCCGCCGCCCAGTCTTTGGCCTGACGCGCTTCCAGACGCGCTTTGATCAACGCTTCAATTTCCGCCACTTCACCGTCGTCCGCCTGCGCACCGCTCTGCAGGAACGCGTCCGGATCCTGCTCCAGCAGGCCGAGCACGGAGGAGAGCTTACGCAGATGGGATGCCAGCGCATTCGCCGCGGCCATATCTTCTGACTTCAGGCGGTTCACTTCGCGCGCCATGTCGAACAGCACGGAGTACGCTTCAGGGGTGTTGAAGTCGTCGTTCATCACCTCAACAAAGCGGGCTTCAAACGCTTCGCCGCCTGCAGCAGGAACAGACCTGTCGGTACCGCGCAGCGCGGTATACAGGCGCTCCAGCGCCGAGCGCGCCTGTTTCAGGTTCTCTTCGCTGTAGTTCAGCTGGCTGCGATAGTGGCCGGACATCAGGAAGTAGCGCACGGTTTCCGCGTCGTAATACTTCAGCACGTCGCGCACGGTGAAGAAGTTACCCAGCGATTTAGACATCTTCTCGCGGTCAACCATTACCATGCCGGAGTGCATCCAGTAGTTCACGTACTCGCCGCCGTGGGCGCAGGTGGACTGCGCGATTTCGTTTTCGTGGTGCGGGAACATCAGGTCCGAACCGCCGCCGTGAATGTCGAAATGCTTGCCCAGCTGCTTGCAGTTCATCGCGGAACACTCAATGTGCCAGCCCGGGCGGCCTTCGCCCCACGGTGATGGCCAGCTTGGCTCGCCCTCTTTGGACATTTTCCACAGCACGAAGTCCATCGGGTTACGCTTCACGTCAACCACGTCAACGCGCGCGCCGGCCTGGAGCTGGTCCAGATCCTGACGGGAAAGCGAACCGTAGGTTGGGTCCGTCGGCACCGAGAACATCACGTCACCGTTGTCCGCAACGTAGGCATGACCGCGTGCGATCAGCTTTTCGGTGATCTCAATGATTTCGTGAATATGGTGGGTCGCGCGCGGCTCGCTGTCCGGGCGCTGAATATTCAGGGCGTCGAAATCTTTGTGCATTTCGACGATCATGCGATCGACCAGCGCAACGAAGCTTTCGCCGTTCTCATTAGCACGCTTGATGATTTTGTCGTCGATGTCGGTGATATTACGCACGTATTTCAGGGTGTAGCCCAGAAAACGCAGATAGCGTGACACCACGTCGAAGGCGACAAAAGTACGGCCATGGCCAATGTGACAGAGATCGTAAACCGTAATACCACACACGTACATGCCGACTTCCCCGGCATGGATAGGTTTAAATTCCTCTTTCTGGCGCGTCATTGTATTAAAGATTTTTAACATCGAAGATTCCATGTAAACACGTGTGTGGTTGAAAACCGGCTATTCTACCCGTAATTCAAACCCGAAGCAGCACACAATGCAAGGTGATCGCATCCTGTGGTTATGCTATAACAAGCCCCTATAGATGACCCGAACGCGGGTCGACGTACCACAATAACGGAACAGGATGCAAAAATGGTTACTTTCCACACTAATCATGGCGATATCGTAATCAAAACCTTTGATGACAAAGCGCCTGAAACAGTTAAAAACTTCCTGGACTACTGCCGCGAAGGTTTCTACAACAACACTATTTTCCACCGCGTGATCAACGGCTTTATGATCCAGGGCGGCGGTTTCGAACCTGGTATGAACCAGAAAGAGACCAAAGAAGCGATCAAAAACGAAGCAAATAACGGTCTGAAAAACACCCGCGGCACGCTGGCAATGGCCCGTACCCAGGCGCCTCACTCCGCGACCGCACAGTTCTTCATCAACGTGGCAGACAATGACTTCCTGAACTTCTCTGGCGAAAGCCTGCAGGGTTGGGGCTACTGCGTATTCGCAGAAGTGGCTGAAGGTATGGACGTGGTTGACAAGATCAAAGCCGTCTCTACTGGCCGCAGCGGTATGCATCAGGACGTTCCTAAAGAAGACGTTGTGATTACAAGCGTGACCGTCAGCGAGTAATTCGTGGCGACACTCTTTATTGCGGATCTGCATCTGCAAACGGAAGAACCGGCGATCACCGCCGGTTTTCTGCGTTTTTTACGCGGTGAAGCGAAAAGCGCCGACGCGCTGTACATTCTGGGCGACCTGTTTGAAGCCTGGATTGGCGACGACGACCCTAACCCGCTGCACCGTGAAATAGCTGCCGCCATTAAAACGCTCGTCGATTCCGGCGTTCCCTGCTGCTTCATTCACGGCAACCGTGATTTCCTGATCGGCAAGCGCTACGCCCGCGAAAGCGGCATGACGCTGCTGCCGGAAGAACAGGTACTCGACCTCTATGGCCGAAAGGTACTGATCGTGCACGGCGACACGCTCTGCACCGACGATACCGGCTACCTGGCGTTTCGCGCTAAGGTCCATACACCGTGGATCCAGAGGCTGTTCCTGGCACTGCCGCTGTTTATCCGCAGCCGTATCGCCGCCAAAATGCGCGCGGGCAGCAAAGCCGCCAACAGCAGTAAATCCATGACCATCATGGACGTTAACCCGCAGGCGGTTGTCGACGTGATGGAAAAACACCACGTCCAGTGGCTTATCCACGGCCATACCCATCGCCCTGATGTCCATACTCTGATGGCCAACGGCGAACCCGCCCACCGCGTGGTGCTGGGCGCGTGGCACACTGAGGGGTCAATGGTCAAAGTCACGCCGCACGGCGTTGAGCTCATCGCCTTTCCTTTCTGATTAACCCACCGCACTAAATGATCAAACATATTCATTTTTTTTGAATGATATCGGCAAATTGTTTCGATTTTAATCACGCCGTGGTCGGTCTATTATTTATCACATCAGGGCAACACGCCCTACTCCAAACAAAACACTTAAGGAATACGACCATGAAATCCATCAAAACTTTCGTTGCAGTTGCCGCTCTCTCCCTGGTTTCTTTCGGTTCTTTCGCTCAGAGCGTTAGCGCGACCGGTTCAACGCTGGACCGTGCAGAAGCAAAAATTGCCGCTCAGGCTGCTGAACAGGGTGCCTCTTACAAAATCACCAGCGCACAGTTCAACAACCGCGTACACATGACTGCAGAACTGACTAAATAAGAAACCCGATTGCCGTGCCGCCAGTAAACAGACCAGCGACAGCGACAAGATGATGAGAAAGGAACAAAGAATGAAAAAAATCAGCATCGTAAGTGCCCTGCTGCTGGCAGCCGTAGTGTCTACTGGGGCGATGGCGGCGGAGAATCGCTTCTCCATGCCAGAAGCAGGCTCGAATAGAGATACCGGCATGGTGAATCATATTGACGTCAGCCACGCGTTCGACAAAGCGAACCTGACCGCAGGGGATCTTCAGTAAAATCCGCGCAAAACAGACCGCTCTACGCGGTCTTTTTTGTTATGCATTTGCGCCCACGACGGCTCACCTTTTAACCGCGCAACCGTTTTCCTTGCCCGTATTACATGCTATTCTCTGTGCCCTCGAAAGCAGTGTGTTTCGCACCACAGGAGTTTTAAGACGCATGTCTTCCCGCAATAATCCGGCGCGTGTCGCCATCGTGATGGGGTCCAAAAGCGACTGGGCTACCATGCAGTTCGCCGCCGAAATCTTTGAAATCCTGAATGTTCCGCACCACGTTGAAGTGGTCTCCGCGCACCGTACACCGGACAAACTGTTCAGCTTCGCCGAAAGCGCCGAAGAGAACGGTTATGAGGTGATCGTTGCCGGCGCGGGCGGCGCAGCACATCTGCCAGGCATGATTGCCGCTAAAACCCTGGTGCCGGTACTGGGCGTTCCGGTCCAAAGCGCCGCGTTAAGCGGTGTGGATAGCCTCTACTCCATCGTCCAGATGCCGCGCGGTATTCCTGTCGGCACGCTGGCGATTGGTAAAGCGGGTGCGGCGAACGCAGCCCTGCTGGCGGCGCAAATTCTTGCGACGCACGATAAAGCATTACACCAGCGTCTGGCGGAGTGGCGTAAAGCCCAGACCGACGAGGTGCTGGACAATCCGGACCCGCGGGGTGCGGCATGAAGCAGGTTTGCGTCCTCGGTAACGGCCAGCTAGGCCGCATGCTGCGTCAGGCCGGTGAGCCGCTGGGTATTGCCGTCTGGCCCGTCGGGCTGGACGCCGAACCGGAAGCCGTACCGTTCCACCAGAGCGTGATCACCGCCGAGATCGAACGCTGGCCGGAAACGGCTCTGACCCGCGAGCTTGCGCGTCATAACGCCTTCGTTAACCGCGACGTGTTCCCGATCATCGCCGACCGTCTGACGCAAAAGCAGCTGTTCGACAAGCTCGGTCTGCCGACCGCGCCGTGGCAGCTCCTGTCCGATAAAAGCGAGTGGAATGACGTTTTCGCGATGCTGGGCGAACTGGCAATCGTGAAGCGCCGCGTGGGTGGTTACGACGGCCGCGGCCAGTGGCGCCTGCGTGCAGATGAAACGGCAGAACTGCCGGACGACTGCTACGGCGAGTGCATCGTTGAGCAGGGCATTAACTTCAGCGGTGAAGTGTCGCTGGTTGGCGCGCGCGGGCACGACGGGCATACCGTCTTTTATCCGCTGACGCATAACCTGCATCAGGACGGCATTCTGCGCACCAGCGTCGCCTTCCCGCACGCCAATGCTGACCAGCAGGCGCAGGCGGAAGATATGCTCTCTGCCATCATGCACGAACTCGGGTATGTGGGCGTCATGGCGATGGAGTGCTTTATCACCCCGTCCGGTCTGCTGATCAACGAACTTGCTCCGCGCGTGCACAACAGCGGCCACTGGACGCAAAACGGCGCGTCCATCAGCCAGTTCGAGCTGCACCTGCGTGCAATCACCGACCTGCCGCTGCCGCAGCCGGTGGTGAACAGCCCGTCGGTGATGATCAACCTGATCGGCACCGATCTGAACTACGACTGGCTGAAGCTGCCGCTCGTGCATCTGCACTGGTATGACAAAGAGGTACGCGCGGGTCGTAAGGTCGGTCACCTGAACCTGAACGACAGCGACACGGGCCGCCTGAGCGCCACCCTGGAAGCGATGATCCCGCTCCTGCCGCCGGAATATGCGAGCGGTATTGTCTGGGCACAGTCTAAGCTCAAGTAAGACATCTGCGCCGGGGAGTTGACCTTCCCCTTCCCCGGCGTACAATCCCCGCCCATTGCTGCTGAGTTTTCTTCTGGAATAACCATGAACGATGGAACGGACTATCGCGCGATCCTCGCGTCTGATACCCCTTTAATCGACGTTCGCGCGCCGATCGAATTTGCCCAGGGCGCGATGCCTGCGGCGATCAACCTGCCCTTAATGAACGACGACGAGCGCGCCGCCGTCGGTACCTGCTATAAACGCCAGGGCCCCGAGGCCGCGCTGGCGCTCGGCCATCAGCTGGTAAGCGGCGAGACGCGTGAGGCACGCATCAACGCCTGGCGGGAAGCCAGCCTTGCCCATCCTGAGGGCTTTCTCTGCTGCGCGCGCGGCGGCCAGCGCTCGCATATCTCGCAGGCCTGGCTGAAAGAGGCGGGTGTCGACTACCCGCTGATCCGCGGCGGCTACAAAGCCCTGCGTCAGACGGCGATTCAGGTGACCATCGAGCAGTCGCAAAAGCCGATGGTGCTTATTGGCGGCTGTACCGGAAACGGTAAAACCCTGCTGGTGAAGCAGCACGCGCAGGGCATCGATCTGGAAGGGCTGGCGCACCATCGCGGTTCGTCTTTTGGCCGCACCCTCACGCCGCAGCTTTCCCAGGCGAGCTTTGAAAATCACCTTGCAGTTGAGCTATTGAAAAAAGACGCCGCGCGTTGGGTGCTGGAAGACGAGGGCCGGATGATTGGCTCCAACCACCTGCCGGAGTGCCTGCGCGACCGCATGGTTGAAGCCCCTATCGTTGTCGTCGAAGACCCCTTTGACGTCCGCCTTGAGCGCCTGCGCGAAGAGTATTTCGACCACATGTGGGCGGATTTTTCTGCCGCCTACGGCGAGGAAGCGGGCTGGAAGGAGTACAGCGAGTATCTGCACCACGGCCTGTTCGCCATTCGCCGCCGTCTGGGGCTGCAGCGGTATGCAGAATTCACCGCGCTGTTAGATTCCGCGCTGCTGGAACAGCAACGCTCCGGCAGCACGGACGCGCACTTCAGCTGGCTTGCGCCGCTGCTGAAGGACTATTACGACCCGATGTACGGCTATCAGCTGGAGAAAAAGGCGGAGAAGATTGTGTATCGCGGGACGTATGGCGAGGTCGCTGACTGGCTTAATCGCTAAAATAAAGCCGGGTGGCGAGGTGAAAGCAAAACGGCAACCTGGTTGCCGTTTTTAATGTTTGTTCCCTCTCCCCGTGGGAGAGGGTCAGGGTGAGGGCATCAGGCCGCACCCTACAAGACGACTTAGAAGTCGTAACGCAGACGCACCAGGTTCATGTCGCCCAGGTTGTCGGTGCTGGAAGTGAACACGTGTTCGTAATCCACGCGGAAACCGTAATCCAGCTGGAAGCTGATACCCACGCCGTTGTCGATGCGCTGGTAGTTACGGCCGTTCACGTACTCAATACGGTCACCCATGAAGTAAGGCTGGATGGATTTAACCGCGTACTGGCCAATTGGGAACTTGTAGCCCGCAAAGTATTCAATACCCCATGCATCACCGGCGAAGTAGTCGTTAACAGACACTTTTTTGGTGGTCAGGAAGTTCTGGTACCAGCCGCCGCCTGCGGAGAAGGTCCAGTTGTCCGGGGTCCAGCTCAGCGCGGTACCGAGAATGTTCTGGTCGTAGGTTTTGCTGTCGCCGTTGTCCGGGTTACGCATGTCCGCGCGGGTGTAGTTCCACGCGGCGCCCCAGGTCAGATCGGTAGTCAGGTGGTAATCCAGACCCAGTGAACCGCCGCCTTTACGCTTGTAGCGCAGGCCGTTGCCCGGCAGGTATTCGCTGTCTTCAAACAGGTAAGATGCGTAGATGTCGGCATCGCCCACGGTTTTCTTATATTTCAGCATCTGGCGTGAACGGTAAGAACCGTCGTAATCGCCGTTGATCCCGTTACCTGGCGCCTGACCGATCATGTCGTAGTCCCAGATATCGGTTTTCGCGCCCACCACATCATAGTAAACGCTGTTCTGTTGACCGAAGGTCAGCGTACCCCAGGTATCGCTCTTCAGACCGGTGTAGAGCATACGACGCGTGGTGTCGTGTGCGCCGTCGGCGTAGTGGTGATCCCAGTTAAATTGCGCAGGAATATTGACACCCAGCTCGTAGTAGCTGATCCAGCTGATGTCATCAAACAGGTAGTAATCAGCCGCGAAACGGAAACGGGTGCCGCCGTCAAAGCCGTTACGCTTGTAGCTGTTTTTACCGTCGTCGCCGGTCATGTTCTGGAACTGAGGACGAATACTGCCGCCAACGGTGAAGTTCAGGCGGCTCAGCGGGTTACCCGCCTGAGGATCCTGCTTAAGAACGGTGATTTCCGCCTGAGAAGCGAAGGTAGTCAATGCCACTGCCGCGCCGATCGTTACCGCCAGCGCTGATTTTTTTATAGTCATTATTTTTCCTTAATAGACACGCTGCTAAATATTTAGCGGGTGAATATTAACTGGAAATAATCGGGCTGTGTGGTCGGGTTTTTAATGTTTTGTGCTGCTAAATGAGTGGGTGTTATCACTTTGTGCTATGTAAACGCTGCGCACCGGCATTAAAACCCGGTGCGCAACTATCACGGTTTTAAATCAACTTGCAAACTGACGGAACAGGGCTTTCCCCTTTAACAGCCGCGTGCCGAGCCAGCCTCCGCAAAGAGAAAGCAGCACCGCGCCGCTGAGAGGCAGGATCACCCAGAGGCGCCAGTCAGGCTCCCACGGGAAGTCGAAGACCTTTCTCTGCAGCACCGCCAGCGCCGTCTCTGCGCCAATGGCCGCCACCAGACCCGCCACCAGCCCCAGCAGCGCAAACTCGCTCCAGAGCGTCATCCGCAGCAGCCGCTTTCCGGCCCCCAGCGTGCGGTAGACCACCAGCTCCTGATGGCGCTGGCGCATGCCCACCTGTACCTGAGCCAGCAGCAACAGCACGCCGCAGATCGTCACCAGCACCACCATCACCTCCAGCGCGCGGCTCACCTGCTCCAGAACCTGTCCGACCTGCTTCAGGATCGCGCCAATATCCAGCAGGCTGACCGTCGGAAACTCCCGGTTGAGCTGGGTCAGCATGCCGTTGCCGTTTTCCCAGCGGAAGCTGGTCAGCCAGCTCTGCGGCTGCCCGTCCAGCGCGCCCGGCGGGAAGATAAAGAAGAAGTTTGGCCGCAGGCTTTCCCAGTCCACTTTACGCAGGCTGGTGACTTTCGCGCTGAAATCCTGGGTATCGCCGGTAAAGGTCACGCGGTCCCCGAGCTTCACGTTCAGCCGCGTCGCCAGCCCCTCCTCCATCGACACTTCACCCGCTTTTGGCGGCCAGGTGCCGGCGGTTATCGGGTTGTGGTCAGGGCGTTTCTCCTGCCAGGTCAGGTTCAGCTCGCGGTTCAGCGACTCGTCCTTGTTTCCGTCCGTTGTCTGCCCGTTGATCTGCGTCAGACGCGCGCGAACGATGGGATAGAACGACTCAGGGATAATGTGATGCTCCGACAGGAAGCCCTTCAGCGGCGTGACCTGCTCAGGCGCGATATTGATCAGGAAATAGTTCGGGCTTTCCGGTGGAAGCTGCTGCTGCCAGCGATCCAGCAGATCGCCGCGCAGCACTAAAAGCAGTGCCAGCAGCATAAACGACAGCGAGAAGGCCGACAGCTGGCTGAGCGTTGACCACGGCTGATGCAGCAGGCGGTTGACCGCCAGGCGCACGGGCAGGGATTTTACCGTCAGCCTCTTCAGGACGTTGAGCAGTATCCAGCCCAGCACGCCGCACAGCAGCGCCAGCACAACCGCCCCGGCCAGTACCGCCCACAGCAGCGTGCTGCCCCCCATCAGCCACGCCAGAAGCCCCACCGCCACGGCAATAATTACCGGAAGATAGAACTTCAGCGGCCAGACGTTCGCCACCACATCGTTGCGGAGCACGCGCAGCGGCTGCGTCGCGAGCAGCAGGCGGTACGGGCGTAGCCCTACCAGCAGCGAAATCACCGTCATCGCGCCGATTGCCCACAGCCACGGCCAGAGGCTGGCCGGCGGCAAGGCGGCCGGGAGCACCGGTTTCAGCATCACCATCAGCAGTTTTTCAAACAGCAGCCCCATTATTCCGCCGGTCAGCGCGGACAGAATCAGCAGCATCAGCCACTGGCCGACAATAAGCTTGCGCAGCTGCGCCCTGCCCGCCCCCAGGGTTTTGAGGATCGCCACCAGGTCGTAACGGCTGCGGCAGTAGTGGCCCATCGCCACGGCAACCGCCGCAATGGCCAGCAGCAGGGTTAACAGCGCCGAAAGCAGCAGGAACTGCTGAGAACGCTCGAGAGATTTGCCGAGCGCCCCTTCGTCCTGCTCCAGCCCGTACCAGCGGTGTTCCGGCTTGAGCTGCGGCAGAAGCCATTTTTCATACGCGTCAAGCTGGGCAGGCGTGCCGCCAAACTTGTAGCGCCAGGTGACGCGGCTGCCCGGCTGTACAGCATGGGTTGCCGCGACATCCGCAGTATTCATCAGCAGGCGCGGCGCGAGCTGGAAGGGATTAAAGCCGGAGTCGGGTTCCTGGACCACTTCCCCGGCGATTTTCAGCGTGGCGTCGCCGACGTCGATACTGTCGCCGGGTTTCAGGTTCAGAAGCGCCATCAGACGTGATGCCAGCAGCACCGTGCCGGGCTTCGGCTTCAGCCCGGGCGGGCTGGTCTGCAATTCGCCGTACATCGGGTAGATATCATCGACGGCCTTCACGCTGGCGAGCTGCGGCGTGTCGCCCGCAAAGGTCATGGTCTGGAAGGTTATCTGCTCCCCTACCTTCAGCCCTTCTTTGTGCGCTTCGTCAATCCAGCCCGACGGCACCGGGCGGGAGCTTTGCAGCGTCCTGTCCCCCGCCATAAACTCCCGGCTCTGCTGGCTGAGCCCTTTTTCCATGCGGTCGCTGACGCTGCCGAGCGCCAGCACGCAGGCCACCGCCAGGCTTAGCGCCAGCCAGACGATCAGCAGCGAGGGCGAGCGCCACTCGCGCCAGAACCAGCGGGTAATCATGCCTCCTCCTGAAGAATACCGTTGACCAGCCGCAGGCGACGGTCGCAGCGGGCGGCGAGCTGAGGATCGTGGGTCACGAGGATCAGCGTGGTGCCGTGCTCTCGGTTGAGCGAAAACAGCAGGTCGGCAATTTTGTCGCCGGTTTTACGGTCAAGGTTACCGGTGGGCTCATCGGCAAACAGGACTTCGGGTCGACCGTTAAACGCCCGCGCCAGCGCCACGCGCTGCTGCTCGCCGCCGGAAAGCTGTGCGGGAAGATGGTCGAGACGTTTCCCCAGACCGAGCTGTTCCAGCAGCGCCTTCGCATGCGTGCGGCTTTCACGGCTGTTTTCACTGCGCAACAGCGCCGGGAGTTCGACGTTTTCCAGCGCGTTCAGGGTCGGGATCAGCATAAAGGACTGAAAAACAAAACCAACGTGACGCGCGCGCAGCGCGGCCCGCGCCTCTTCATCAAGCTGGTGCAGCGGGTGCCCGACAAGGTGGACCTCGCCGCTGCTGCCGTCGTCCAGACCGGCCAAAATCGCCAGCAGCGTGGACTTGCCGGAGCCGGATTCGCCAATCAGCGCGATGGTTTCAGCGCGTTTGACAACGAGTTCAACTCCAGTAAGGATGGAAAGCTCGTGTTCCCCCTGACCGACGGACTTCTTAAGATGATGAACTTCAACACTGTTTTCCGCTGGCATTTGCCCTTCCTGTTTTTGATTCTGATGACCTTCCGCGCGGCGGCAGCGGACACGTTACTGGTTCTCGGCGACAGCCTCAGCGCAGGCTATCGCATGGCGGCCAGCGCGGCCTGGCCCGCCCTGCTCAATGACAAATGGCAGAGCAAGACGCCGGTAATCAACGCCAGCATCAGCGGTGATACCTCGCAGCAGGGCCTGTCGCGCCTGCCTGCGCTGCTCAAACAGCACCAGCCGCGCTGGGTGCTGGTGGAGCTTGGAGGTAACGATGGATTGCGCGGTTTTCAGCCTCAGCAAACCGAGCAAACGCTGCGCACCATTTTGCAGGATATCAAAGCGGCAAACGCCCAGCCGCTGCTGATGCAAATTCGCCTGCCCGCTAACTACGGTCGTCGGTATAATGAAGCCTTTAGCGCGATCTACCCTAAGCTTGCCAAAGAGTTTGATATTCCGCTGCTGCCATTTTTCATGGAAGAGGTCTATCTCAAACCCCAGTGGATGCAAGACGACGGGATCCACCCCAATCGCGATGCTCAGCCGTTTATTGCCGACTGGATGGCAACGCGGCTGGCTCCTTTAGTTAAACATGACTCCTGATTAAGCGGAGATCCTGACAGGTAAAGTTATGCAAAAATCGGTCTTAATTACAGGATGTTCCAGTGGAATCGGCCTGGAAAGCGCGCTCGAACTGAAGCGCCAGGGGTTTCGGGTGCTGGCGGCCTGTCGTAAACCCGACGATGTCGAACGCATGAACGGGCTGGGCTTTACCGGCGTGCTGCTGGATATGGACTCGCCGGAGAGCGTTGAACGCGCCGCCGATGAAGTGATGGCGCTGACCGACAATCGTCTCTACGGGCTCTTTAACAATGCCGGCTACGGCGTGTATGGCCCGCTGGATACGCTCTCCCGCGAAACGCTGGAGAAACAGTTTTCGACCAACTTCTTCGGCGTGCATCAGCTCACCATGCGTCTGCTCCCCGCGATGCTGCCGCACGGTGAAGGGCGCATCGTGATGACATCGTCAGTGATGGGGCTGATTTCCACCCCCGGCCGCGGCGCCTACGCCGCCAGCAAATATGCGCTGGAGGCCTGGTCCGACGCCCTGCGCATGGAGCTACGCCACAGCGGCATTAAGGTCAGCCTGATTGAGCCCGGCCCGATCCGCACCCGCTTTACCGAAAACGTGAACCAGACCCAGGCGGATAAACCGGTCGAGAACCCCGGCATTGCCGCACGTTTTACCCTCGGGCCAGAGGCGGTTGTGGCCAAAGTGCGCCATGCTTTTGAGAGCGAACATCCCAAAATGCGCTATCCGGTGACGCTGGTCACCCACGCCGTAGGCTGGTTAAAACGCCTGCTGCCGGGCCGGATGATGGACAAAATTTTGCACGGTTGAGTTGAAGCGACGACGCTCATCCCCATGTAAAGAACAAACCGACAAAAGAGAAAGCCGCATGTCCGTACAGAATATCGTCAATATTACAGAAGCTAACCTGCAACAGACCCTTGAACAGTCGATGACCAAACCGGTCCTGTTCTACTTCTGGTCTGAACGCAGCCAACACTGCCTGCAGCTGACGCCGGTGCTGGAAAGCCTTGCCGCCCAGTACAACGGTCAGTTCATTCTCGCCAAGCTGGACTGTGACGCCGAGCCGATGGTGGCGTCCCAGTTTGGCCTGCGCGCCATTCCTACGGTCTATCTGTTCCAGAACGGCCAGCCCGTTGATGGCTTCCAGGGGCCGCAGCCGGAAGAGGCGATTCGCGCCCTGCTGGATAAAGTGCTGCCGCGCGAAGAAGAGCTGAAAGCGCAGGAAGGCATGGCTCTGATGCAGGAAGGCAAATACGACGAGGCGCTGCCGCTGCTCAAAGACGCGTGGCAGCTGTCGAATCAGAACAGCCAGATCGGCCTGCTGCTGGCGGAAACGCAGATCGCCCTGCACCGTTCAGAAGACGCGGAAGCCGTGCTGAAGACTATCCCGATGCAGGATCAGGACACCCGCTATCAGGGGCTGGTCGCACAAATTGAGCTGCTGAAACAGGCGGCGGACACCCCAGAAATTCAGCAGCTGCAGCAGCAGGTCGCCGATAACCCGGCCGATGCCGCGCTGGCAAGCCAGCTGGCGCTGCAGCTGCACCAGGTGGGGCGTAACGAAGAGGCGCTGGAGCTACTGTTCAGCCACCTGCAAAAAGATCTGGCCGCCGCAGACGGTCAGGCGCGCAAGATGTTCCAGGAAATTCTGGCCGCGCTGGGCACCGGAGACGCGCTGGCGTCGAAGTATCGTCGTCAGCTGTACGCGTTGCTCTACTAACAAAAAAATGCCCGGTGGCGCTAACGCTTACCGGGCCTACAAAACAGGCTTAACCCGTTTTCTTTAACTGCGTCACCACCAGCTGGTGGCGCGCGTTGTAGAACTTCCGATAGGTCAGGTAGCAGGCAATGATGGTTGACAGGCTTGCCGTGGAAAGCAGCATAAACGTCACCATGATCTGATACTTAATCGCTTTTACCGGATCGATACCGGCAAAAATCAGCCCCGACATCATGCCCGGCAGGCTCACCAGCCCCACCGTTTTGGCTGAATCTACCGTCGGGATCAGCGATGAGCGAATGCTCTCACGAATCAGTCGCGCCGAGGCCACCTTAGGCGTCGCTCCCAGGCTTAATTTCTCCTGCAGCTGCTGCTGTTCACTGCTGAAGCGCTGGCCGAGATTGTTATAACACAGCCCAACGGCCACCATGGCGTTCCCCGCAATCATGCCGGAGATGGGAATAACCTGCATCGGCGTAAAGGCAATCGAGCCGGAGAGCACCAGTACAGCCAGCGTGAGCGCCGTCCCGGTGGTAATGGCGATAAGCGACGAGATAAACGCCTTATCAATGTATTTACTGCGTTTTTTCGCATTCCACGCCGCGTTGAAACAGATAAAGAGCACCATCAGCAGCGTCAGCACCGCGTGGTTGACGTTGAAAATATACTTCAGCACATAGCCGACGATGATGAGCTGAACCACCGCGCGGCAGATACTCCACACAATATCTTTTTCCAGCCCCAGCTTTTCCCGGTAGCTGACCACAATCGCAATCAGCACCAGCACCATCGAAAACGCCAGTGATTCATTGGTAATGTTATGCTCACCCACGGTTAGCCTCCTGCATTTTCCCGCCGTGCGGCTGAAGCGTAATCACGTCATCCGCATGGGTTATTTCATTAGCATCGTGCGTCACCCACAGCACGGCAATATTCTGCTCCCGGGCGTAGCGATGAATAATCTCGTTAACGTTGCGCTTGTTGGCGTCATCGAGCGCGCTGGTAATTTCGTCCAGCAAAAGCACCTTCGGTAAAAACTGCAGGTTGCGGATCAGCGAGATGCGCTGCTTTTCTCCGCCCGACAGCGCGGTGATAGATTTGGTTAACGTCTCCTGCGCCAGGCCAAAGCGGGCGAGATCGCTGATAAACTTTTCCGGCTCCGGCGTTTTATTGCGGATTTGCCACGGGAAAATCAGGTTGTCATAAACCGTATCGCCAAACAGCGCGGGGGTTTGCACGCAGTAGGAGACCTGCTGGCGATAGCTTTCCGGGGAAAGCGACGCGATATCCTGTCCTTCAAACAGAAGGGTGCCCTCCGTCGGGCTGAGGAGTGAGGCCACAATTTTCAGCAGCGTGCTTTTACCGCAGCCTGAGGGGCCCGTGATTAATTTAAACTCGCCCGACGACAGGCTAAACCCGACGTGCTGAAGAATAATGTTTTCTCCAACACGAAATCCAATATCCCTGAGATGTAATAGTTCTTTTTTATCGTTCATTACGCTTCCGTTAACCGCTTCGTGTAATAACCGCCTGTAGCATAATCCTTTCGTGCGCACAGAGCGAATAGCCTCACGCTAAAGCAAGTGTTAAACTTTTTGTTTGTCATTTGTCTCCACCATCACTACAGGAAGTAAGCAGCATGGCACATATCTTTTATGAGTTTCCTTCCCTGAAGCCTGGTGTTCCTGATGTCGAAACATTAATGGAAGTCATCAAATCTTCGGAACTCACGCGTTTTGTCATCGGTGCAGAGGTGGTGGATTTTGTTAAGAAGGCGCTCATCGTGAACACCACGATCGGCAGTTTCAAAAATTGCTATTTCGCCTTCGACAACGGGACACACTTCCTGGAATTTGACGGCAAGGGAAAATCAAAACGTTTCAATGAAGTACCCGACTGGTTCGTCTCTCCGGCTGAATTTTCTCGCACCCAGTGGCTTATCAACCACGATCTTGCGGATGTAAAGGCCACCCAATTCATTGACGTGCTAATGTCCTACCCGCTGAAAGAGCGCCGCGCGCACTGTAATTTGTTATTCGGGCTGGAGCTGGAAAAGGTGAATGCGGTTCCGGCCGCAGCGTCGAAGGTGGGTAAAATCGGCAATAAAAACGGCAAAACAACCAAACCGCGCGTGACCGATCTGGGATCGTTTGAATTGTTCAGCCAGTTCTTTGCGCGCATGAAAACCGCCGTGCTGGCCGATGAGTTTCCTACCCTGCAGGTTCTGACGGGCATGGATAACCTGACAAAAGCGCCGCATAATTTAAAGCAGGGTATCAGAACGTGGTTCAAGGCCATCGCGGGCGACCTTCCCCCTAATAACAAGCGCGTTGAAGCGGGGAATGCCGTTCTGTTCTGCGCCCCTATCCGCGAACAGATCCAGCGTATCGAAGCGCTGGGGCTGGAGAAGTACTACCAGGGATTATCCAAAGCCATTGCCGAAGCGGGTGATGGATTCATCTCTGACTTTACCTATACTTACGAGCAATAAACACACACTTTCACTCATCACAGCATGCAAAACAGGAGGTTTTTATGCTTATCGTTGTTCCTGTCCTTATTTTCGTTGCGCTGGTTATTGTGGGCGCAGGCGTCAAAATTGTCCCTCAGGGTTATCAGTGGACCGTCGAGCGTTTCGGTCGCTACACCAACACCCTCCAGCCGGGCTTAAGCCTGATCGTCCCGTTCATGGACAGAATCGGTCGCAAGATCAACATGATGGAACAGGTGCTGGACATTCCGTCTCAGGAGATCATCTCCAAGGATAACGCCAACGTCACTATCGACGCCGTCTGCTTTATTCAGGTGATTGACGCGCCGAAAGCGGCCTATGAGGTCAGCAACCTGGAGCTGGCGATCGTCAACCTGACGATGACCAACATCCGTACCGTGCTCGGCTCGATGGAGCTGGACGAAATGCTTTCCCAGCGCGACAGCATCAATACCCGCCTGCTGCATATTGTCGATGAGGCAACCAACCCGTGGGGGATCAAGGTCACCCGTATCGAGATCCGCGACGTGCGCCCACCGGCGGAGCTGATCGCCTCCATGAACGCCCAGATGAAGGCCGAGCGAACCAAGCGCGCCTACATTCTGGAAGCCGAAGGGGTGCGTCAGGCGGAGATCCTCAAAGCGGAAGGGGAAAAACAGTCGCAGATCCTGAAAGCGGAAGGCGATCGTCAGTCCGCATTCTTACAGGCGGAAGCGCGTGAACGTTCGGCAGAAGCGGAAGCCCGCGCCACTCAGATGGTGTCCGAGGCGATTGCCGCCGGTGATATCCAGGCCGTGAACTACTTTGTCGCGCAAAAATATACCGACGCGCTAAAACAGATCGGATCGGCGAACAACAGCAAAGTGGTGATGATGCCGCTGGAGGCCAGCAGCCTGATGGGCTCTATCGCCGGTATTGCCGAACTGATTAAAGACAGCGGAAACGAGCGTAAAAAATGATTGAGCTGATCGCTGCACATCCTCATGCCTTCTGGCTAAGCCTCGGCGGCTTATTGCTGGCGGCGGAGATGCTGGGCGGTAACGGCTACCTGCTCTGGAGCGGTGTTGCCGCCGTCATTACGGGCCTTCTGGTCTGGATCCTTCCTCTGGACTGGGCGTGGCAGGGTGCACTGTTTGCCGTGCTCACGCTGGTGGCCGCCTGGCTGTGGTGGCGCTGGCTAAACCGGCGGGTTAACGAGCAGAAGCCGCTGGACGCGCACCTTAACCAGCGCGGGCAGCAGATTGTCGGCAAGCGTTTTACGCTCGACACCGCGCTGGTGAACGGGCGCGGGCATATGCGCGTGGGCGACAGCTCGTGGCCGGTGGTCGCCGACGACGACCTCAGCGCCGGCACGCGGGTTGAGGTCATTGCTGTGGAAGGCATTACCCTGCGGGTGAAGGCCTGTTAGGCAGAGGCCTTACGATGACAGCAGCCGGCAAGATTATCGATAATCGGGCAGTCGGCGCCGTCATCCCCCGGACAGGATTCCGCGAGCTGCAGCAGCTGTTCGCGCATCGCCTGCAGCTCGATGATGTGGCGTTCGATCTCGGCCACTTTTTCCAGCGTGCGTTTTTTCACGTCGGCGCTATGACGCTTCGGATCGTTAAACAGGTTAACCAGCTCGCCGCACTCTTCCAGATTAAAACCGACCTGCCTTGCCTGGCGCAGCAGCGTCAGCTCATCAATATGCAGTTTCGTATAGCTGCGGTAGCCGTTTTCGCTGCGCAGCGGCGGCGTCACCAGCCCCTTCTCTTCATAAAAGCGGATTGCCTTGCTGGTTAAGCCGGTTTTTTTTGCCACGTCACTGATATTCACATTTCCCCCTTGACCTTCCCCTTGATGGAAGGTTTAACCTTCATAACAGTTAGCGAAAAGCGTTACTCCGGTCAACTACTGACCAGCTCATTATACGGGAGTTTTGTTATGTCTCACACTATCGACCTGACGCTGGACGGCCTCTCATGCGGCCACTGCGTCAAACGCGTTAAAGAAAGCCTGGAACAGCGCCCTGACGTTGAAAGCGCTGACGTGACTATCGATCATGCCGCCGTCACCGGCAGCGCCAGCGCGGATGCGCTGATCGATACCATTAAGCAGGCCGGTTACGGGGCGGAGTTAAGCCACCCAAAGGCTAAACCGCTGGCAGAGTCATCATCCCCGTCGGAAGCGCTGACAGCGGCCACTCCTGAGCTTCCGGCAGCTGATGATATTGACGACAGCCAACAGCTGCTGATCAACGGCATGAGCTGCGCCAGCTGCGTCTCCCGGGTACAAAACGCCTTGCAGGCCGTACCGGGCGTCGCGCAGGCACGGGTCAATCTTGCGGAGCGTACTGCGCTGGTGATGGGCAGTGCCTCCGCCGCAGATTTAGTGCAGGCCGTTGAGAAAGCGGGCTACGGGGCGGAGGCTATCGAAGATGATGCCGAGCGCCGCGAGCGCCAGCAGGAAACGGCTATCGCCACCATGAAACGCTTCCGCTGGCAGGCGATTGTCGCTCTGCTGGTGGGTATTCCGGTGATGGTGTGGGGGATGATGGGTGACAACATGATGGTCACCGACGACAACCGCACGCTGTGGCTGGTGATTGGTCTGATTACTCTTGCGGTGATGGTGTTTGCAGGCGGGCATTTTTACACTAGCGCCTGGAAGAGCCTGAAAAACCGCACCGCGACGATGGATACGCTGGTGGCGCTCGGTACCGGCGCGGCGTGGCTCTATTCGATGAGCGTGAACGTCTGGCCCCAGTGGTTCCCGATGGAGGCGCGCCATCTCTACTATGAAGCGAGCGCGATGATTATCGGCCTGATTAACCTGGGCCATATGCTGGAAGCCCGCGCCCGCCAGCGCTCCTCTAAAGCGCTGGAAAGATTGCTTGATTTAACCCCGCCGACGGCCCGCGTGGTCACGGACGAGGGGGAGAAAAGCGTCCCGCTGGCGGAAGTTCAGCCCGGCATGACGCTGCGCCTGACGACGGGCGATCGCGTTCCCGTTGACGGTAAGATAACCCAGGGCGAAGCCTGGCTGGATGAAGCGATGCTGACCGGCGAGCCTATCCCCCAGCAGAAATCAGACGGCGACGCCGTTCATGCCGGTACGGTGGTGCAGGACGGCAGCGTGCTGTTTACCGCCAGCGCCGTCGGCAGCCACACGACGCTGTCGCGTATCATCCGCATGGTGCGCCAGGCCCAGAGCAGCAAGCCGGAAATTGGCCAGCTTGCCGACAGAATCTCGGCCATTTTTGTGCCGGTGGTGGTCGGCATTGCCCTTCTGAGCGCGGCTATCTGGTATTTCTTCGGCCCGGCACCGCAGATTGTTTACACCCTGGTGATCGCCACCACGGTGCTGATCATCGCCTGTCCTTGCGCCCTTGGCCTGGCGACGCCGATGTCGATTATCTCCGGAGTAGGCCGCGCGGCCGAATTTGGCGTACTGGTGCGGGATGCGGACGCGCTGCAGCGGGCCAGCACTCTCGACACGCTGGTGTTTGATAAAACCGGCACGCTGACCGAAGGCAAACCGCAGGTGGTGGCCGTCACTACCGCAGGCATTGCGCAAGAGGACGCGCTGCGCCTCGCCGCCGCGCTGGAGCAAGGCTCCAGCCATCCGCTGGCGCGCGCCATTCTCGATAAAGCGAATGCTTCTGACCTGCCGCAGGTCAGCAATTTCCGCACCCTGCGCGGGCTCGGCGTCAGCGGTGAAGCAGAAGGCCACGCGCTGCTGCTGGGCAACCAGGCATTGCTCAATGAAAACGGTATTGATACCGCCGCGCTGGAAAGCGAGCTGAAGGCGCAGGCGTCTCAGGGCGCCACGCCGGTTCTGCTGGCGGTGGATGGCAAAGCCGCCGCGCTGCTGGCCGTGCGCGATCCGCTTCGCCAGGACAGCGTGGACGCCCTGCAGCGTCTGCACCGTGCGGGCTATCGTCTGGTGATGCTGACCGGGGACAATCCGACAACGGCAAACGCCATCGCGAAAGAAGCCGGAATTGATGAGGTCATTGCAGGCGTACTGCCGGACGGTAAAGCGGACGCCATCAAGAAACTGCAAAGTCAGGGCCGTCAGGTGGCGATGGTCGGCGACGGCATCAACGATGCCCCGGCGCTGGCCCAGGCGGACGTGGGGATTGCCATGGGCGGCGGGAGCGATGTCGCCATTGAAACCGCTGCTATTACGCTGATGCGCCATAGCCTGATGGGGGTTGCCGACGCTCTGGCCATTTCAAAAGCCACGCTGCGCAACATGAAGCAGAACCTGCTGGGGGCATTTATCTATAACTCTCTCGGTATCCCGATCGCGGCCGGTATTTTGTGGCCGCTGACCGGCACGCTGCTTAACCCGGTGGTCGCGGGCGCGGCGATGGCGCTCTCCTCCATTACCGTGGTGAGCAACGCCAACCGGCTGCTGCGCTTTAAACCGAAGGATTGAACCTTGTACCCGTACGCGCTAGCATGAACCTTTCCATTCATGGAGCGCGTATGGGTCTGTTTAATCGTATAAAAGCATCGTTTCGCGCCCTCTTTCCTCGCCGTTACGCCTGGCCCGGTCTGGATATTTCTCTCCCCGGCGGACAGCACCTGCACCTGGTCGGCAGCATTCATATGGGTACGCAGGATATGTCTCCCCTGCCACCCGGCCTGATAAAACTGCTGAAACGCGCCGACGCGCTGGTCGTTGAGGCGGACATTTCGGGTCAGGAGTCACCGTTTGCCGGGCTCGAGAGCGATCTCAGCCTGGCGGAACGTCTGGATGATGCCCGGCTTGCGGAACTGACGCGCGTCGCGGATGAAACCGGCGTGTCGCTCTCCATGATTGACACCCTGCCGCTCTGGCAAATTGCGATGGTGCTGCAGGCCACGCAGGCGCAGCGTCTGGGACTGCGCGGTGACTACGGCATTGATTACCAGCTGCTGAACGCGGCAAGGGCCCGCAGCCTGCCCGTCATCGAGCTGGAAGGGACGGACAGCCAGATTGCGCTTCTGCGGCAGCTTCCCGACGACGGCCTGATGCTGCTGGATGATACGTTGACCCACTGGCACACCAACGCGCGCCTGCTGCAGACCATGATTGGCTGGTGGCTGGACGCGCCGCCTGAGGACGGTAAGCTGGCGTTACCGTCGACGTTCAGCGAATCGCTGTATGATGTGCTGATGAATGCGCGCAACAAAGCCTGGCGACAGACGCTGCATGCTTTGCCCGCGGGGCATTACGTGGTGGCGGTTGGGGCGTTACATTTGTACGGAGAAGGGAATTTGCCGTCACTGTTAAAATAAAAAAATGGCCAATATTTCTATTGGCCCGTCAAAGAGGAATTTCATCGTTTTTATTATGCCGAAGGAGACCTTCGGTTGAGCCGATTGTCGCTCAAAGTGACCATCACTGCCAATACTATTGCGCAAGATGGTGCTATTTTTTAGACAAACGTCAGGCGTATGCTGATGGCATGATTTGTCTGTCGTAAGAAGGATAGCTATGACTCCCGCCGTTAAATTACTCGAAAAAAACAACATTTCTTTCCGGATCCACACTTACGATCACGATCCGAATGAGACTAACTTTGGTGATGAAGTGGTGCGCAAGCTGGGCCTGAACGCGGACCAGGTTTACAAAACGCTGCTGGTGGCGGTGAATGGCGATATGAAACACCTCGCCGTCGCGGTTACCCCGGTGGCGGGACAGCTGGATCTGAAGAAAGTCGCCAAAGCCCTGGGGGCGAAGAAGGTGGATATGGCGGATCCGATGGTAGCGCAACGCACCACGGGCTATCTGGTGGGCGGGATCAGTCCGCTCGGGCAGAAAAAACGCCTGCCGACGCTGATCGATGCGCCTTCACAGGAGTTTGACACCATATTTATATCCGGCGGTAAACGCGGGCTGGATATCGAGCTGGCGGCGGGCGACCTGGCGAAAATGCTGGACGCGAAGTTTGCGGATATTGCGCGCCGGGATTGAGAAAATTGCCCGGTGGCGGCTGCGAGGTAAAAACAAAACGGTAACAGGCGTTACCGTTTTTTGTGTTCGCGCCCTCTCCCGGTGGGAGAGGGTTGGGGTGAGGGCATCAGGCCGCACACCACTACTGCCAGCTCACCTCACCTTTCGGCTCGTAGGCATTCACATCAATCGGCGAATTCTGCTCGATAAACTGCTTTAGCACTTCCGCATCGATAAAGCCGGTATTCACGTATCCCGGTTTGTTATCAATATGCGGATAGCCGTCGCCGCCGGTGGCGTTAAAGCTTAACGTTGCCAGACGGTACGTTTTCGCCGGGTCAACCGGTTCGCCTTTGATCTTCAGGTCGTTAAGCTTGCCGTCTTTCGCCACAAAGCTGACGTTGGCAAACTGCGGATAGGCCCCGGAATCCGGCTTCATCTGCGCCACGGCGGTCAGGTACTCAATCACCTCTTTCCCGCTCATGTCCGCATAGACCACCAGGTTGCCGAACGGCTGCACCTTCAGGACGTCTTTATAGGTAATGTTTCCACCTTCGATGGAATCACGAATGCCGCCGCCGCTCATTACGCCAAAATCAGCGCCGGTGCGCGCCATTTGCGCCGCCAGCACCAGGTGGCCCATGTTGGTCTGCACGAAGCGAACTTTACTGCGGTCCCCCTCCAGACGACCGTTCAGCGTGCCGATTTTCACGTCCAGCTGCGCCTTGCCTTTGTTCTGGAAAGGCGTCAGCAGGGAGAGCATCTGCTGGTTTTCTGGAATCTCTGGCGTGTAAAGTACGCGCTCACTTTTCCCGTCCGGGTAGGTAACTTTCTTCTTCAGGTTGACCGGGATGAGCTGATAATGGACCAGCTTCATCTCGCTGTTACGGAACTCGAAATCCGCCCGGCCGACGTATTTGCCCCACTCGTGCGCCTGAACAATCCAGATACCGTTCTGACGGTCCGGCGCGCACGGCGTGCCCGGCACGTAGTCCACCTGCTTTTTGTTCTCCGAGGCCATGCACACCGGATCCTGTGAGTGACCGCCCACAATCATTGCCAGCGAGCCCGCGGGCAGGCTGCGCGCCATTTCCACGTCGCCGGGCGCGTTAGAGCCGTGCTCGCCGTTGTCGTAGTGCCCCATATGCGTGGTGGCGATAATCACGTCCGGCTTTTCGTTTTGCTGCAGCTCCTGAATCACCAGCTTCGCTTCGTCTGCCGGTTTGCGGAATTCGATATCGGTAAAGAACTCGGGATTACCAATTTTCGCCGTGTCGTCGGTGGTTAAGCCGATGACCGCAATCTTCAGATCCTGACGCTTAAACAGCGCCCAGGGCTTAAACAGGCGTTCGCCGGTGCTTTTCTGGTAAATATTGGCGGAGAGGAAGGGGAATTTGGCCCATTTTTCCTGCTGACGCAGCACGGTCAGCGGATTATCGAACTCGTGGTTACCCACGGCCATCGCGTCGTAGCCAATCAGGTTCATGCCGCGAAAATCAGGTTCCGCGTCCTGTAAATCGGATTCCGGCACGCCGGTATTGATATCGCCCCCCGACAGCAGCAGCACGCTGCCCCCCTGGGCCGCCACCTCTTTGCGAATGCCGTCCACCAGCGTTTTTTGTGCCGACAGGCCATATTCGCCGTATTCGCTGCGCCAGAAATGACCGTGGTGATCGTTGGTATGCAGAATGGTGATTTTATAGGTTTTGTCTTTTTCATACGCCTGCGCGGGCAGGCTTACCAGGCCCCATGCGGCGATGAGCGCCAGCGCGACGCCCCGCTTCATTAACTTCATCTTCTCTCTCCCTGACCAATAGACAAAGGCAAAAATTACAGTGACTAACAAGAATAGACAAATAAGTTTTCAGAATTGCGACTTTCTTCAAATGTCCCGGGCGGGTATGTTAGTCGGATAATAATTACACCCTGCATAACTAATAACTAAAGACGTGGTACTTCTCTCTATGGCAATCAGTGAATCAACCCAGCCCGTTCCGGGCGCGCCGACGTCGCGCACCTCCTTTAAAGTCTTAGGCGCAATCAGTCTCTCGCACCTGCTCAACGATATGATCCAGTCGTTGATTCTGGCCATTTATCCGCTGCTGCAGTCCGAGTTTTCGTTAACTTTCGTGCAGATCGGGATGATCACCCTGACCTTCCAGCTGGCTTCCTCACTGCTGCAGCCTGTGGTGGGCTACTGGACGGATAAATACCCGATGCCGTGGTCGCTGCCGATAGGAATGTGCTTCACCCTAAGCGGGCTGGTGCTGCTGGCCATGGCGGGGAGCTTTGAAGCCGTGCTGCTTGCCGCCGCTCTGGTGGGCACCGGCTCGTCCGTTTTCCATCCGGAGTCCTCGCGCGTGGCGCGCATGGCCTCCGGGGGACGTCACGGTCTGGCGCAGTCGCTGTTCCAGGTGGGCGGTAACTTTGGTAGCTCTCTCGGCCCGCTGCTGGCCGCGGTGATTATTGCCCCTTACGGTAAAGGCAACGTGGCATGGTTTGTACTGGCCGCGCTGCTGGCGATTATCGTGCTGGCGCAGATCAGCCGCTGGTATGCCGCTCAGCATCGCGTGAATAAAGGGAAACCTAAAGCGAAGGTTATCAATCCCCTGCCGCGCAATAAGGTTATTCTGGCCGTCTCTGTGCTGCTGGTACTGATTTTCTCGAAATACTTCTATATGGCGAGCATCAGCAGCTATTACACCTTTTATCTGATGCAAAAATTCGGATTATCGGTACAGAATGCGCAGATCCACCTGTTTGCCTTCCTGTTCGCCGTCGCGGCCGGTACGGTTATTGGCGGGCCTGTGGGTGATAAGATTGGGCGCAAATATGTCATTTGGGGCTCTATCCTCGGCGTGGCGCCGTTTACCCTTATTTTGCCGTACGCCAGCCTTGAATGGACGGGGATTTTAACCGTGATCATTGGTTTTATTCTCGCATCCGCCTTTTCCGCCATTCTGGTCTATGCCCAGGAGCTGCTGCCTGGCCGTATCGGTATGGTTTCCGGGCTCTTTTTCGGTTTCGCTTTCGGCATGGGCGGGCTTGGCGCGGCGGTGTTGGGCATGGTGGCGGATCACACCAGCATCTTCCTGGTTTATAAAATCTGCGCTTTCCTGCCGCTTCTTGGGATGTTAACCATATTCCTGCCTGATAACCGTCATAAAGCCTGAATTACAGGTAGCCAAAGTAAAACTTTGGCTACCTGATACCCTGATGCCATAAGGGTTTCCTCGTCATCCCCTCGCTGAATTTATCAAAATGCGCTTTTTTACGTGCATCTTGCTGTTTTATTCAAACTTCAACAATTATTCATAAACATAAGGGTAAAAATTGTCATAAACTATTACTCGGTTTTTTGGTTTTCGCCAAAAAGGAACACCCACAACGAAAGGAGACGGAATGCACCACGCCACACCGCTTATCACCACCATTGTTGGTGGACTTGTGCTCGCTTTTATCCTCGGCATGATTGCCAATAAACTGCGTATTTCTCCTCTTGTCGGCTATCTGTTAGCGGGTGTACTGGCGGGACCGTTTACGCCTGGCTTCGTAGCGGATACCAAACTGGCCCCTGAGCTGGCGGAATTGGGCGTGATTCTGCTGATGTTTGGCGTCGGCCTGCACTTCTCCCTGAAGGATTTGATGGCGGTAAAGTCGATTGCCATACCGGGAGCGATCGCCCAGATAGGGGTGGCGACGCTGCTGGGGATGGCGCTTTCGGCGGTGCTGGGCTGGTCGTTAATGACCGGTATCGTTTTTGGGCTGTGTCTCTCAACCGCCAGTACCGTGGTGCTGCTGCGCGCGCTTGAAGAAAGACAGCTGATAGACAGCCAGCGCGGGCAAATCGCGATAGGCTGGCTGATCGTTGAAGATCTGGTGATGGTCCTGACGCTGGTGCTGCTGCCTGCCGTCGCCGGGATGATGGAAAAAGACAACGTCGGCTTTGCCTCGCTGGCGCTGGATATGAGTATTACCATCGGTAAGGTGGTGGCGTTTATCGCCATCATGATGCTGGTGGGCCGCCGTCTTGTGCCGTGGATCATGTCCCGCAGCGCGGCAACCGGCTCACGCGAGCTGTTTACCCTCTCCGTGCTGGCGCTGGCGCTGGGTATCGCTTTTGGTGCCGTAGAGCTGTTTGACGTCTCCTTTGCCCTGGGCGCGTTCTTCGCCGGGATGGTACTGAACGAATCCGAGCTGAGCCACCGCGCGGCGCACGACACTCTGCCGCTGCGCGATGCCTTCGCCGTGCTGTTCTTCGTCTCCGTCGGAATGCTGTTTGACCCGATGGTCCTGATTCATCAACCGCTGGCCGTGCTGGGCACGCTGGCGATCATCATTTTTGGCAAGTCGCTTGCCGCCTTCTTCCTGGTGCGGATGTTCGGCCACTCCCCGCGGACGGCGTTGACCATCGCCGCCAGCCTGGCGCAGATCGGTGAGTTCGCCTTTATTCTGGCCGGTCTGGGCATGGCCCTGAACCTGCTGCCGCAGGCGGGGCAAAACCTGGTGCTGGCGGGGGCGATTCTGTCGATTATGCTGAACCCGGTGCTGTTTGCCCTGCTGGAAAAATACCTCGATAAAACCGAAACGCTGGAAGAACAGACGCTCGAAGAGGCCATCGAAGAAGAGAAGCAGATCCCAGTGGATATTTGCAATCACGCCCTGCTGGTCGGCTTTGGCCGCGTGGGTAGCCTGCTCGGTGAGAAGCTGATGGCGCAGGGCATTCCGCTGGTGGTGATTGAGACCTCACGCACCCGCGTCGACGAGCTGCGCGAGCGCGGTATTCGTGCGGTGCTGGGCAATGCGGCAAACGAAGAGATCATGAATCTGGCGCATCTGGACTGCGCGCGCTGGCTGCTGCTGACCATACCTAACGGCTATGAAGCGGGCGAGATTGTGGCTTCCGCGCGCGAGAAGTGCCCAACGATTGAGATTATCGCCCGGGCGCACTATGACGACGAGGTGGAGTACATTACCGAGCGCGGTGCGAATAAGGTGGTGATGGGCGAGCGAGAGATTGCGAATACGATGCTGACGCTGCTGGAGAATCCGCCGCTTGAAGAGGCTGTGACGAGTTAAGTTTTGAGCGGTCTGGTGCCCTCACCCTGGCCCTCTCCCACAGGGAGAGGGAACGAACACTAAAAACGGCAACCACAGGTTGCCGTTTTGCTTTTACCTGTCCCAATAAGCCTCTTCGAGGCTGTCTTCCCGTTCCGGCAGCCCACGCGTTAAGCGCGGAGAGTGCTGGTTCAGCACCTGATAGCTCACGCGGTTGGCATATTTACACACCTGCGCCAGCGAGGAATAGGTCAGCCAGCTGAACTTGTGCTTGCTGGAGTTCGGCACGTTGGTTTTGTGGTAGGCGTTCGCGGTTATGTCGTGCAGCAGCGCGGCCAGCGCGCCGTCGCCCGCACCGTTGGTGTTCATGATCTTCTCCGGCCCGCCCATATAAGGCGCGATATGAGAGTAGATACGCAGCGGATTCACGCAGTCTTTGTAGCGCATGCCGCGGCTGAACTCGTACTGGTTGAACTCGGCAATCGCACCGGGCAGCAGCGGGTGCTGGGTTTTACGCTTGCTCTCTTCTTCCGTGAAGCCCGCCATGTAAAGCCCCACCGGGCCGGCGGTGCAGAGCACCAGATCCACCCAGTCCAGCGCTTTGTCAGACGCCAGCAGCGGATCGCTTTCGCCGGTCAGCGCTTCGGCCTCTTCTTCGTTCATTGCCAGAATCGAGACGTGCTCTTTCAGGAAGGCCTGCCACCACTCTGGGTTATCGGCGATAACGAATTTTGTTCCCAGCGTCAGAACGACCGGCACGTTGTATTTCTTCGCGTACTCGATCGCTTTCATGGTCGCTTCCGGCATCGGCTCGCCCGGCTTACAGCGCACCAGGTAGGAAGTCAGCACCAGCGCTGAGGCGCCCGCAATCACCTCTTCCGGAATACTCTCGGCGCGCAGCTTGTTCATATGACCCGGGCTGATGGCAAAAGTACGCTCGCCGGAATCGCTAATCAGAGTAAAGCAGCGGCCAATAGGCCCGTCGACGCCCTGAAGGTAGTTCAGATCGGTACGGCTGGAGGTGTTGCAGAGATAGCGGTAGGCATAGCCACCGATTTCGATATTGCTGCACATCACGCCGAGCAGCACCGAGCGGTCGTCGGCCAGCACGGAGTAGTTGTGCATGGTATTACCGATGGTGCCACCGGCGAACTGATGGGTAATCAGGTTTTCGCGCACCAGCTCCTGGTACAGCGCTTCGGCAACGTCGTCCTCAATCACCAGCGAGTGACCGGCGCTCAGACCGTAACGGGCGACAAACGCATCATCCACTTTCGCTTCAATGTCCACCAGCGTCTGATCGATACCGACGACCCATGCCGCGCTGGTTTCGTTTTCTGGCTGGATTTGCTGCAGGAGCGGATCGCGGGCATCGACGGGGAAGTAGTGTTTGGATTTGCGTTTACCGGGAAATTTCATGGTCTGAACTGTACGAAGAATATGGGCCGGGAATGGTAGCACAAACCCGGCCCGGAGTGCGATCAGCGGCTGTTCGTTACCAGCGAGACCATCATGTCGATATGCTCAGGCGAGTCGTTAAGCGCTGGAATGTACTCGTACTTTTCGCCGCCAGCCTCAAGGAAAAATTCCCGGTTTTGCACCGCGATCTCCTCCAGAGTTTCCAGACAGTCAGCCGAGAAGCCCGGCGACATCACCTGAATGTGCTTCACGCCCTTCTCACCCAGCATTTTGAGGGTTTCATCGGTGTACGGCGTCAGCCACGGCTCGCGGCCGAAGCGCGACTGGAAGGTCATCATCACCTTCTCCGGCGGCAGGCCAAGGGCGGAAACCAGCTCGCGCGTGGTATCGCGGCAGCGCTGCGGATAATCATCCCCTTCATTGGCGAAACGCTGTGGGATCCCGTGATAGGAAAGCAGCAGCAGATCCGGCTCGCCGTGCTTTTCAAACGACGCGCGCGCGCTGTTGGCAAGCGCCTTGATGTAGAGATCGTTATCCGCGTAGTCGCGAATAAAGGTCACGCCCGGAATGCGGCGGCGGGTCGCCAGAATGCGGGCCAGCTCGTCCCAGACGGCGGCCACCGTCGAGCAGGAATATTGCGGATAGAGTGCCAGCACGACGATATGGTCCACGCCCTGCGCCAGCAGTGATTCCACCGCGCTTTTCAGGGACGGTTTTCCGTAGCTCATGCCGAGCGCGACGGGCATATCCGGCAGGCGGGCGGCCAGCGCTTTTTCCTGACGACGGCTGTAAACCATCAGCGGCGAGCCCTCTTCCATCCAGACGGACTGATAGAGTTTGGCGACGCGCGGAGAACGAATCGGCAGAATGACGCCACGCAGCAGCGGCCACCACAGCAGTCTCGGGAAATCCACGACGCGCGTGTCGCTTAAAAATTGTCGCAGGTAGCGTTTTACCGCGTCTGATGTAGGTGCTTCTGGAGTGCCCAGATTGGCAAGCAGGATGCCGGTTTTCGCCTGACTCATTCACGCCTCTTAACCATTTGATAGGTTGTCAATTGTAGCGGAAATGCGTCTAAACGAAACCCATTGCTGTAATAGGTAAGATGAGAATATTTCTCACCCGGGAGCCCGGGTGAGAGGCGCGCAATTAGCCGAGGATTTTTTCCAGCTCTGCACGTACGTCAGCAACGGCCTGGGTGCCGTCCACTTTCGCGTATTTGGTGTTACCCGCCTGCGCTTCTTTGGAGTAGTAGCCGATCAGCGGCGCGGTCATCTGATGGTATTCTACCAGGCGCTTACGCACGGTCTCTTCCTGGTCGTCTTTACGGGTGGTCAGCTCTTCGCCGGTCACGTCGTCTTTGCCTTCAACCTTCGGCGGGTTGAATTTGATGTGGTAAACGCGGCCTGAGGCAGCGTGTACGCGACGTCCTACGATACGGTCAACGATCAGCTCGTCCGGCACGTCGAACTCCAGAACGTAGTCCACGTTGATGCCCGCTTCTTTCATGGCGTCAGCCTGAGGAATGGTGCGCGGGAAGCCGTCCAGCAGGAAACCGTTACGGCAATCTTCCTGAGTGATGCGTTCTTTTACCAGGGCGATAACCAGCTCGTCAGTCACCAGCTTGCCTGCGTCCATGATGTCCTTCGCCTGTTTGCCCAGCTCGGAGCCAGATTTAACAGCGGCACGCAGCATGTCACCGGTAGAGATTTGCGGAATACCGTATTTCTCCATGATGAACTGAGCCTGAGTTCCTTTACCCGCGCCCGGAGCGCCAAGCAGAATAATACGCATTGCGAAAATCCCCTCAAAAGTTGGTTCAATTTTTCAAAAGCGCTAAACAATACCATCAGAACGGACGTGGCTCAAGGAAGGCGGGGAGGCTGAAACGGTTAAGGGGGGAGATAATTTGGGATAGTGCGGGTCTGGTGCCCTCACCCCGGCCCTCTCCCACGGGAGAGGGAGAAGACCAGGGGAGGCGTGGTCAATTACGCCAGCAGCAGCGCGTTCACACGCTTAATGAACTGGTTAGGATCTTCCAGCGTGCCGCGCTCGGCCAGCAGGGACTGATCCAGCAGCAGCTCAACCCACTCGGCGAAGCGTGCTTCGTCCTGGGTATCCGCCGCGCGTCTCACCAGCGGGTGATCCGGGTTCAGCTCGAAGATATATTTCACTTCCGGCATCGCCTGGCCCGCAGCCGCGAACAGTTTCGCCATCTGGGTGCCCATCTCGTCGGCATCGGTGGTGACGATCGCCGGGGTGTCGGTCAGACGGTGCGTGAAGCGCACCTCCTTCACGCGGTCGCCCAGCAGCGTTTTCACGCGCTCAACGAACGGCTCCAGCGCCTTCTCGGCCTCTTTCGCGCTTTCGTCCACCTCGTCCGCCAGCTTGTCGATGGACTCGTCGGCTTTGGCCACGGACTGGAAGGATTTACCGTCGAACTCGGTCAGGTAGTTCATCATCCACTCGTCAATGCGGTCAGAAAGCAGCAGTACTTCGATGCCTTTCTTACGCAGCAGCTCCAGGTGCGGGCTGCTCTTCGCCGCAGCGTAGCTGTCTGCGGTGATGTAGTAGATCTTCTCCTGCCCGTCTTTCATACGGGAGATATAGTCTTCGAGCGATACGGTCTGCTCGGAGGAGTCGGTATGCGTAGAAGCAAAGCGCAGCAGTTTAGCGATGGTTTCTACGTTCGCCGTGTCTTCCGCCGGGCCTTCTTTCAGCACCAGGCCGAACTGTTTCCAGAAGGTCTGGTATTTTTCCGCGTCGTCTTTCGCCAGTTTTTCCAGCATCTGCAGCGTACGCTTGGTCAGCGCATTGCGCAGGTTGCGGGTCACCGTGCTGTCCTGCAGGATTTCACGCGAAACGTTCAGCGGCAGATCGTTGGAGTCGATCAGGCCGCGGGTGAAGCGCAGGTAGTTCGGCATGAACTGCTCGGCGTCATCCATGATGAACACGCGCTGTACGTACAGCTTCAGGCCGTGCTTGTGATCGCGGTTCCACATGTCCCACGGCGCCTGCGCCGGGATGTACAGCAGGCTGGTGTACTCCTGCTTTCCTTCCACGCGGTTGTGGCTCCAGGTCAGCGGGTCGGTAAAGTCGTGGGCAATGTGCTTATAGAATTCGTTGTATTCGTCGTCTTTGATTTCAGACTTATTGCGCGTCCACAGGGCCTGCGCCTTGTTGATCTTCTCCCAGGAGACCACGGTTTCACCGTCCTGCTCTTCCTGTTTCTCAATCTCAACCGGCAGCGCAATGTGATCGGAATATTTGCTGATGATGGAACGCACGCGCCAGTCGTTCAGGAAATCGTCTTCGCCTTCGCGCAGGTGCAGGGTGATTTCGGTGCCGCGATCCGCTTTGGTGATGTCATCAACGGTGTACTCGCCCTCACCGTGGGATTCCCACAGCACGCCGTTCTCCGCGCTGTCGCCCGCCGCGCGGGTACGTACGGTGACTTTGTCCGCCACGATAAACGCCGAGTAGAAGCCCACGCCAAACTGGCCGATCAGCTGGCTGTCTTTCGCCTGGTCTGAGCCCATGGACTCAAGGAAGGATTTGGTGCCGGATTTGGCAATCGTCCCGAGGTGGTCAATCACCTCATCACGGTTCATACCAATGCCGTTATCGGCGATGGTCAGGGTGCGGTTCTCTTTGTTGAAAGAGACGCGCACGCGCAGCTCGCCGTCGCCTTCATACAGATCCGGGTTCGACAGCGCGCGAAAGCGCAGCTTGTCCGCCGCATCGGATGCGTTGGAAATCAGCTCGCGCAGGAAGATTTCTTTATTGGAATACAGGGAATGGATCATCAGGTGCAGAAGCTGTTTTACTTCTGACTGGAAACCACGGGTTTCTTGTCCTTTCATCTAAGTCGACCTCAACAATGCCATTTAATGGGGTTTTAAAACGTTGAGTGAGAGATGGGGATAAGGGGGGGGATTTTCAAGCGGAGGCCGCGCGCGCAGCCTCCGTTTGGTCAGAAAATAATCTTGTGACGCCCGGCCAGAGAGTGCGACAGCGTGGTGCCGTCGACCATTTCCAGCTCGCCGCCCACCGGCACGCCGTGGGCGATGCGGCTGGCGTCAACGCCATACTGCGAGCACAGTTCAGCGATATAGTTGGCGGTTGCCTCCCCTTCCACCGTCGGGTTGGTGGCGAGGATCACCTCTTTGATGGTTTCGGACTCAAGACGCTGTTCAAGGCGGTCAAGACCGATATCATCCGGGCCAATGCCGTCGAGCGGGGAGAGATGCCCCATCAGCACGAAGTAGCGGCCGGAAAACTGCCCGGTTTGTTCGATGGCGTAGATGTCCGCAGGACTCTCCACCACGCAAATCTGACCGTTTTCCTGACGACGCGGGTTCGTACAGATGTTACACACGTCCTGCTCGGTAAAGGTGCGGCAATCCGCACAGTGACCAATTTCTGACATGGCGCGGGTTAAAGCCTGCGCCAGGCGCATCCCGCCGCTGCGGTCGCGCTGCAATAGCGTAAACGCCATGCGCTGCGCCGACTTCGGGCCAACGCCCGGCAGGCAGCGCAGTGCTTCCATTAACTGCGTGAGCAGCGGACTGGTTTGCATCAGAATGGCATCTTGAAGCCAGGCGGCAGCTGCATACCGCTGGATACAGAGGCCATTTTCTCTTTCTGAGTTTCGTCGATACGGCGAGCGGCATCGTTAAACGCGGCTGCAACCAGATCTTCCAGCATCTCTTTGTCGTCTTCGAGCAGGCTCGGGTCGATTTCCACGCGACGGCAGTTGTGCGCACCGTTGATGGTCACTTTGACCAGACCGGCACCGGACTCACCCGTGACTTCCAGCTGAGCGATCTCTTCCTGCATCTTCTGCATTTTTTCCTGCATCTGCTGAGCCTGCTTCATCAGGCCACCCAGACCGCCTTTTCCACCAAACATAGGCTTCTCTCTTCTTTCACGTTTAAGGATTACAACCGTAAGTCAGACTCACGATCAAATGGGGCGAATACTCTCTTCATCCAGATCGGCGTCGAAGAACCGGCGCAGGGTCTGAATGTTGTTATCCGCAATAATCGCCTCGCGCGCCTGCGCGAGCTTTTCTTCATAAATGGCCTGGCGCCACTCGAGCGGCGTTTTCACTGCCGGATTATCATCTTCAATGATAGTCAATTCAACCGGCGCGCCCTGTAATGCGGTGAGCGCCTCGGCCAGCGCCTTTTGCGCGCCAGGGGAATTGAGGTGCCGCTGACCCGGACGCAGGTGCAAACGCACCTGATTGCCGTCCTGCTCTTTCCAGGCATTCAGCGCGACCTGCTCCACCAGCTTAGGCAGCTGAAGTTTGCTGACCTCGGCGGCCCAGGCGTCGCGCACTATGGACTCTTCGGCAAGCTTCGCGGAAAGCTCCGGCGTTTTCTCATGCTCCAGCGCCTTTTTCAGCGCTTTCGGCGTGGCGACCTCTTCCTTCACCTCTTCGGTGATGGTGGTTGCCTTCCAGCGGTAAGCCTCTTCTTTCACCGGGGCTTTCTGCTCGAGCGCGGACGGTGCAGGACGCGACTGTACGCGCTCCGTTACCGAGGCCAGTCGTTCAAGCGCGGCGTTGTTCACCGGCCGCGCTCTTCCTGGCGCTGCCGGTTCACTCTTTTTTGGTTTGGTTACTCCCTGCGCACGCTGCAGCTGGCTGCGTGCGGCAAGCACCGAACTGGTGGCATCCGACAGCGGCACGTTCTGCTGTGGCGGCGGTGTCGGCTGCGGTGGCACCTGCTGCGGCGACATCACCGCCGTAGGGGCGACCGGCGCCAAAGACTGCCGCGGCGCTTCCGGCTCCGGCAATGGCATGCGCGGGTGGAACGCCAGCGCGCGCAGCAGCGTCATTTCAACGCCCATTCTGGGGTCCGGCGCGAACGGTAGCTCTTTGCGGCCAATCAGCAGCGTCTGGTAATACAGCTGCACGTCGGCAGGCGGCACGGTGCGGGCAATTTCACGCATCCGCTGTTCGATAGCGGCCATATCCGCGCCGATGGCGGACGGAGAAAGCTGCAGCATCGCCACGCGGTGCAGCAGGCTGAGCATCTCAACCAGCAGTCCTTCCCATTCGATACCCCGGGCAGCGGCGGCATTCACCTGCGACATCACGCGTTCGCCGTTGGCGGCAATCATCGCTTCGATAAGCGACAGCGCCTGATCGTCATCGAGCGTGCCGAGCATGGTGCTGACCGCCTCGGTGGAGAGCTTGCCGTCACCGCTGGCAATCGCCTGGTCGGTCAGGCTGAGCGCATCACGCAGACTGCCGTCCGCCGCGCGGGCCAGCAGCTGCAGGGCGCGCGGCTCGTGAACGATCTTCTCTTCATCAAGAATGTGCTCAAGCTGCGCGCGGATCTGCTCAACGTCCAGCGCCTTCAGATGGAACTGCAGGCAGCGCGACAGGATCGTGACCGGCAGCTTTTGCGGATCGGTGGTCGCCAGCAGGAACTTCACGTGCGCGGGCGGCTCTTCCAGCGTTTTCAGCAGGGCGTTAAAGCTGTGGCGCGACAGCATGTGCACTTCATCGATCAGGTAGACCTTGAAGCGGCCGCGCGCCGGGGCGTACTGCACGTTATCGAGCAGATCGCGGGTATCTTCCACTTTGGTGCGCGAGGCGGCGTCGATCTCGATCAGATCGACAAAACGCCCCTGCTCGATCTCCCGGCAGTTATCACACACGCCGCACGGCGTGGCGGTGATCCCGGTTTCGCAGTTGAGACCTTTTGCCAGCAAGCGGGCAATAGAGGTCTTACCGACGCCGCGGGTGCCGGAGAAAAGATAGGCGTGATGGATGCGACCTAGCGACAAGCCGTTCGCCAGGGCCGTCAGCACATGTTCCTGACCGACAACGTCAGCAAAGGTTTGTGGTCGCCATTTACGGGCTAACACCTGATAACTCATGGGCAGGCTCTGCAACGCTGGAAGGTGAATTTATGGAGGGGAATGCTATCACAACCTCACCCATTGAGCGAGGTTGTGAAAACCGGGATTAATGACCCGGGAAAGGCACCAGGCTGTAGCTGGTAATGCCCTGTTTTTCCAGGCGCTGTTCGCCACCCAGATCGAACAGGTTAATGATGAATGCCGCGTCGGTCACTTCACCACCCAGACGACGGATCAGCTTCACGGTCGCTTCAATCGTGCCGCCGGTCGCCAGCAGATCGTCAACCACCAGCACTTTGTCGCCAGGCTTGATCGCATCAACGTGGATTTCCAGCTGATCGGTGCCGTACTCCAGTTCGTAGCTCTCTGCGATGGTTTCACGCGGCAGTTTACGCGGTTTACGTACCGGCACAAAGCCAACACCCATTGCCAGCGCAACCGGCGCGCCAAACAGGAATCCACGGGCTTCGGTACCCACTACTTTGGTGATCCCGGCGTTTTTATAACGCTCGACCAGCAGTTCAATGCTGAGCGCGTACGCTTTCGGGTCTTCCAGCAAGCTGGTGACATCACGGAAAAGAATGCCAGGCTTTGGATAGTCCTGGATGCTTTTGATGCTGTTTTTCAGATATTCAAGCTGCTGTGCAGTTGCGGTCATCGGTTTTGCCTAAATGAAACAGTGTTACTCACAGCGCGCAACGAGTCGGCCAAGGCAACAATTGTTTAACCTTTGACCAGGCGCACCTGTGCTCGAAAACGGTCGAATTTACTGGCTGCGCGTGATAATTGCAACAGCCATGATGAGGCTTCAGTGCTTTTGTTGCTTTTCATCAACCACGGGGATCCGCCACATGAAGATAAGCAGGCAGGAGAGGATCGCCAGCAGCAGAATGCGTACCCACATCATTTTCACCAGCCATAATGAAATAGCGAAGGTGATGAGGATCACCGCTATCGCGCGCGGCTTCGCGCCGGGCGGCATGGCCCGGTGTTTTTGCCAGTGCCGCAGATAGCCGCCAAACCATGAACGATAGAGCAGCCAGTGGTGAAAACGCGGCGACGAGCGGGCGAAGCACCAGGCCGCCAGCAGGATAAACGGGGTGGTCGGCAGCAAGGGTAAAAACACGCCCAGCGTGCCAAGCACTACCGCGAGCCAGCCAATGATGATTAAAATAGTACGCTTCATAATGCGAATCGTTATCAAACTGAACGGCTACTTTACCACTGGAGAGCGCCTTGAAAACAGCACTGCTTCTTGAGAGGCTGCAAAATCAGCTGATTGCTCTGCGGGAGCAGGCTAGACCGCTAATGGGGCACGCCACGCTGAAGCCGCGCTTTGACCGGCAGCTTTTTCGAACCCGCAGCACCGTCATTCAGGATTACCTGGCGGAAGCGCAGACGAACCTCGACGAGCTTCGCCGTGCGGTTGAGAGTGAACAGCAGGAGCAGGTGGCGTGGCTGGCGGAGCATCTCACTGAACAGATCACCGCTCTGCATCGCGAAATCGCCGCCTGGCCGCTGCGCGCCTGGGACAGCGCCTCGCCGGGGCTCGGTAAATGGCAGCGCAAGCGGCTGGAGAACCAGGAGTTTGAGCGCCGGCTGTTTGAGATGAAGCGCGAACGCGAAGTGCGGCTCAACAACAGCGAAACGCTGGAAGAGCAGCAGCTATTGATGCGCGAGATTAGCGCGCTGGAAGGACGCATCGTCCGCTGCCGTCAGGCGCGGGATGAGATTGAGCGCGTCATTGAACGTTTGACCCGTTAACAGGAGCCACACCCATGTCACTGGAAAATGCACCCGATGAGGTCAAGCTGGCCGTCGATTTGATTATGCTGCTGGAGAATCATGAGATCCCCGCCGAAACGGTGCTTAAGGCACTGGAGATTGTGCGGCGGGATTTTGAAGGTAAATTACCCTCACCCCGGCCCTCTCCCTGAGGGAGAGGGGGAAAATCGTTCCCTCGCCCCTGAGGGCAGAGGGAAAATAGATTATGCAGGCGTAGGATCGTCACCCTTAATGTCGCGCTTCACTTCCGTATGCTCATCACCCTTCTCGTTGCGCAGGTGAACCTCAAGCTGGTTGAAGGCGATATTAATATCGTTTTCACGGCACAGACGATCGATAGAGCGGTTAAGCTCATCCACCGTGTAGCTGCGGTCACGCAGCTCGCGCACGTATAAACGCAGCTCGTGATCCAGCGTGCTCGGCCCAAAAGTGGTGAAGAAGACCGCCGGAGCCGGATCGTGCATCACTTTCGGATGTTCTGACGCCGCCTTGAGCAGCACCTCTTTCACCTTCTCCAGATCCGATCCATAGGCTACGCCCAGGCGGATCACCACGCGCGTCACCGTATCCGAGAGCGACCAGTTGATCAGGCGCTCGGTCACGAACGCTTTGTTCGGGATGATCACCTCTTTGCGATCGAAGTCGGTGATGGTGGTGGCACGAATACGGATCTTGCTGACCGTACCGGAGAAAGTGCCGATGGTGACGGTATCGCCGATTCGTACCGGACGTTCGAACAGGATGATCAGGCCGGAAACAAAGTTACCGAAGATCTCCTGCAGGCCAAAACCAAGACCGACCGAGAGGGCGGCCGCCAGCCACTGCAGTTTATCCCACGAGACGCCAAGCGAGCCAAAGACCGTCATCGCCCCAACAATAATGATCACGTAGTTGAGGATCGTGGTAATGGCGTAGGACGCCCCCTGGCGAAGATTCAGACGTGACAGGAGCAGCACTTCGAGCAGGCCTGGCAGGTTGCGAATCAGCGCCCAGGCCACCACCGATGACACCAGCGCAAACAGCAGGCTGCCCATGGTCACGCTTTTCATGACCGCCGCGCCCGCTTCGGTACCGTTGTATTGCCAGAGGGTAATACTGTCGAGATAGGCGAAAACGGTAATAAGATCGGACCAGATAGCCCAGAACATCACCGCAAACAGGGCGATCATCACCAGCATGGTGATGCGCAGCGTCTGCTGGTTAACCTGCTCCAGGGCGATGGTCGGCTCTTCCTGCGGCTCCGCGCCTTCGGCCCCCTCTTTCACCTGATGCTGACGACGCGCGATAGCACGACGATAGGCGATGCGGCGGGCCGCCACGCTCAGGCCGCGCAGCACGGTCTGATAGAGCAGGTTCCACACGATCACCAGATAGACCGTTTCAATCCAGCGCCCGGACAGGCGCAGCGTGGTGTAGAAGTAGCCCGTTGCCGTCAGCACCATCAGCGCCAGCGGAATGATCGCCAGCACCGTCACGGTGGCCAGGCGAATATTGTGGGACTCTTTATCACGCCAGCTGTCGCGGCACATCGGCCACATCAGGATCGCAATCAGCAGCAGGTTCAGCAGGATGACCAGCTGGCCCAGCACGTCATCCATCAGATGCAGCGGAGAAAGCTCAGAGACAACCGACCAGAAGTGGAGCGGAAGGAGCGCCAGGCTGATGCGCACAATCTGACGACGCCAGTGGCTGGTCAGCTGCGCAGGCATGTTGAAATGACGCACCGCCACGCCGTCTTTTTCCAGCACCTTCCAGCACACGCCAAACACCAGCCAGAACAGCGCCAGTTTTTTACTGAACGCCCACAGCAGATCGCTGACGTTGAGCTGCATGGTGAGCAGAATCAGGCCCACGGCCAGAATAATCAGGCACACCGGCAGGGCGCGGATGAGATCGATGAGAATCGCTTTTGGCGTATGGAGCTGGCTATCGTTGCGCAGCTGCCCCACTTCGGAGGCCAGCTTCGCCTGATATTTTTTCAGCCAGCCCAGACGCCAGCGGATCAGGCCGGCAATCAGCAGCAGCGGTAATCCCGCCAGCAGGGCAATCGTCACCGCAGGCCAGGCTTTCTCCCAGTTTACGGTGATCTTCATGCTCTTAATCTGCGTTTTCAGCGTCTCCGGGAAGGATTTGACCCAGTCCCAGTCCATCGGCTTGTTGCTGTTCACCCAGAAAATCTGCTGGGTCAGGATCTCCTGCAGACTTTTCGAGACGCTCACCAGCTGCTGCTGGTTGATTTGCAGGTTAATGGCCATCATCAGCTGGTTGCCCAGCTGTTTGTTGAGCTGGTCCAGCAGCTCGCGACGCATATCCACGACCTGGAGCAGCGCGTCGTGCACTTCCGGGTTCACGTCGCTGGAATGCCCCTCTTCAATTTTGGCGACAAAGGTATCGCTCTGGAAAAGGGCATCGCGCTGCTGGTTGACGTCAAACTGTTCCAGACGTAAATCCGCAATGCGGTTGGTCATGTCCTCCAGCTCATCGGCGGACGGGAGCGTCTGCTGCTGCTGGTAGAGAATACGCGACAGCAGGAGGCTACCCTTCAGAACCGCAATCTGCTCTTTGATGTTGCGCTCAGCCTGCAGCGCGCGATCCAGCCAGTTCTTCACTTTGATATTTTGCTGAACCAGCGAGTTACCGTTTTCCGTCGCCAGTATCAGGCGCTGGCTAAGCTGGTGGTTGGCCTCGAGCTCCTGTTTCACCAACGGATTCGCCTGAATGCGGGCGGTTTCGTCAGGCGATACGGCCTCCTGGGCGGTTTTTTCCGTCAGGGTCAGGCGTTTGCTGTTTACCGCCTCCTGCAACAGCTGAAGCTGGTGTTCCAGGCGATTAATATTCGCGGTGACGTAATCACGCTGTTTCTGAAGCGTGTCCTGCAGCACCGTATTCCCTTCAAGGCTTTTACGCTGCTGTTCGATTTGCGCATTGAGCAAGGTCTGCTGAACCAGCAGCAGGGTTTGCTGCGTCGGGCGCAGCGTGCCTTCGCCGACCGTCGTGCCGTTCAGACGGTTGCGGATCTGCTGCAGCTGCTGAGACGCGGCGTACATCGCGTTTTGCACGCGCTCGGGCTGGGTCTGCAGCGAGACAAGCTGGCTGTTATAGGTCGCGAGGTCGGACTGCGCGGTTTGCAGGTCGTCGAGCAGTTGCGCGACGCGAGACTCCAGCTGGCGTAAGGAGAGCGTCGAGAGCGTCTTGCGCGTCTCGTCGTCGTTATCCACATCGCTGAGGGCATTCAGCGCGTCGGTGGCCTTACGCATGTTTTCAGGCGCCTGCGCCACCTTCTGACGAAGCTGGACGGTTTCCGCTTTGATGCGTTCAATTTTATCCAGCGTTTCCAGCGTTTCCGTCAGGTCCTGCTGGACGAGTTTATCCTGAGGGGAGAGATCTTTTTGTTTGTTCAGCGTGTCGAGCTGCGACTGAACATCGCCGCGCGAGGGAATATCATTGCTGTTATCGGCGCGGGCCCAGGTCAGCGGCGCCGTGGCGAAGAAAAACAGCATCGCAAAGAGCAATGCAAAAACAGGATGTTGCGAGCGATTGATAGGCAGCATAGTTGTGAATGATGTCAGAAGATGACCGAAAATAGTCCGGCGTGAAGAATATCACGCTCGCTGAAAGCAGAATAGCGCGAACGTTATCCTCTGAGATAAATCCTGGAAAGGGATCAGGCCGTTAGCGAAGGCGCGTCGCTGCGCAGCGTGGGGCAGAGCTGTAGCATTTCCAGTAAAATCGCCACGTAGCTGCGGGCTTCCTCTTTGAGGTCAAAGGATTGCGGCGCAAAAAGCCAGTTTTCCATCAGACCGGAAATGTAGCTGCGCATCAGGATTGCCGCCCGTCGGGTCAAGAGATTGGCCGGTAATAGTTTTGCCTGCATACACAGGTTCAGGTTCTGTTCAATACGATCATAGCTCTCCAGGCTAAGGCTGCGTTGCGCCTGCTGCACCACCGCCATCTCGCCCACGAACTCGCATTTATGAAAAATAATCTCCATCATTAATCTGCGACGTTCTTCAACTACCGTTGCTTCAAGGATATATACTAATATTTCTCTCAATACTGAGAGTGGATCGTCAGGGAATTTTGCCCGATACTCACTCTCGAGATCGCTAATGCTGGACTCTGAAAGCTCCCAGATTTCACTGAACAGATCTGACTTATCTTTAAAATGCCAGTAAATCGCTCCTCGCGTCACACCGGCAGCCTGAGCAATCTGCGCCAGCGAGGTGGATGAAACACCCTGCTGCGAGAACAAACGTATTGCCACATCCAGAATGTGTTGTCGGGTTTCCAGCGCTTGTTGTTTAGTTTTTCGTGCCATAGGTGGGTGAATTTACAGGAGTCAGATTTACATACATTTGTGAATGTATGTACCATAGCATGACGATAATATAAACGCAGCAATGGGTTTTTAGACTCAGGACCCTTGATCAATTTGAAATCGGACACTCGAGGTTTACATATGAACAAAAACAGAGGGTTAACGCCTCTGGCGGTCGTTCTGATGCTCTCAGGCAGCTTAGCGCTAACAGGATGTGACGACAAACCAGCTCAACAAGGAGCTCAGCAGGCGCCAGAAGTAGGCGTCGTGACGCTCAAATCTGAACCTCTACAAATCACCACCGAATTACCAGGCCGTACCAATGCTTATCGCATTGCGGAAGTGCGTCCTCAGGTTAGCGGCATTATCCTGAAGCGTAACTTCACCGAAGGTGGTGATGTGAAAGCCGGCGAGTCTCTGTATCAGATTGATCCAGCAACCTATCAGGCCTCTTATGAAAGTGCGAAAGGCGACCTGGCAAAAGCACAAGCTGCGGCCAAAATTGCTCAGCTGACGTTGAACCGCTATCAAAAGCTGCTCGGCACTAAGTACATCAGCCAACAGGATTACGATACCGCTCTGGCCGATGCACAGCAGGCTAACGCGGCCGTGGTGGCAGCCAAAGCGGCCGTCGAAACCGCGCGCATTAACCTGGCCTATACCAAAGTGACCTCCCCTATCAGCGGTCGTATTGGTAAGTCTTCCGTCACGGAAGGGGCGCTGGTGCAGAACGGTCAGACCAATGCGCTGGCAACCGTGCAGCAGCTCGATCCGATCTACGTTGACGTGACGCAGTCCAGCAACGATTTCCTGCGCCTTAAACAGGAGCTGGCTAACGGCACCCTGAAACAGGAAAACGGTAAAGCCAAGGTGGAGCTGATTACCAACGACGGTATTAAGTTCCCGCAGGAAGGTACCCTGGAATTCTCTGACGTGACGGTCGACCAGACTACCGGTTCCATCACCTTACGTGCGATTTTCCCGAACCCTGACAAAAATCTGCTGCCAGGTATGTTCGTTCGCGCGCGTCTGGAAGAAGGAACGAATCCAACCGCACTTCTGGTTCCACAGCAGGGTGTGACCCGTACGCCACGCGGCGATGCGAGCGCGCTGGTTGTTGGGGCTGATGACAAAGTCGAAACGCGCAATATCACCGCCACCCAGGCGATTGGCGATAAATGGTTGGTGACGGAAGGTCTGAAAGATGGCGATCGCGTGATTGTTACTGGTTTGCAAAAAGTTCGTCCTGGCGCGCAGGTTAAAGCACAGGAAGTGAAATCTGACGATAAACAACAAGCTTCGGCCGCTGGCCAGTCAGAACAAACCAAGTCTTAACTTAAACAGGAGCCGTTAAGACATGCCTAATTTCTTTATCGATCGCCCCATA